>Ga0194118_10006364_pt1 | contig 11805 bp, 10 predicted proteins | sample TA2MahsurfametaG_2_FD_148662 | JGI IMG/M metagenome (GOLD analysis project Ga0194118, IMG submission 148662) | Freshwater microbial communities from Lake Tanganyika, Tanzania - TA2015013 Mahale N5 surface | ecosystem: Environmental > Aquatic > Freshwater > Lake | place: Tanzania: Lake...
CGTCTTCACGCGACCGTCGAGGATCTCGGGGTGCCCGGTGAGCTGCTCGACCGTGACCACCGGGATCCCCGCCGCGGTCAGCGCCGCCGCGGTGCCGCCGGTCGAGACGATCTCCACGCCGAGCGAGGCGAGCGCCTTCGCGAACGGCACGAGGTCGGTCTTGTCGCTCACCGAGAGGAGCGCCCGCCGGACCGGCACGAGACCAAGCATGCAGTCGCCTCGCCTCAGCCCTGCGGCAGGAGATGAAGGACGAAGCCGTCCTCGGAGAGCAGCACCATTCCCGGCGAGTCGGAGCCGTTCGGGACGATGACGCTCACCCGGGGCAGCGGGATCGACGCCGCGACCTGACCGGTGGAGGAGTCGACGATCCGCATCGTGCGCTCGCCGCCATCCCAGAGGAGCAGCTTGCCGCGATGCACGCCGAGCACCTCGCCCTTGCCATCGGCGCAGCGCCAGCGGACCTCGCCGTCGATGCGGTCGGTCGGACGCAGGCTGAGGCAGACGAGACCCTCGCCGGGCACGTACTGATAGACCGAGCCGCCGATCGCGGTCGGGCTCGTGGTCAGGGGACTCTCGGTGAAGTAGCTCCAGACGGTGCGGCCGTTGCGGGCGTCGTATGCCCAGAGGTACTGGTCGCCGCCCGCGACGAGGAGCAGACCGTCCGCGAACGCCGGTCGGGCGGAGATCGGCGCGATCAGCTGCTTCTCCCACCGAAGCCGCGTCGTCTCCGCGTCGAGGGCGAGGATCCGTCCGGTCGAGCCGACGGCGAACGCCATGCCGTCCGCGATGAGGGGCGCCGCCGCGACCGCGCCGGGCAGGCTGTTGCCGCGCCAGGGGTGACCGATCATGAACTGGTGCCAGAGCACCTTGCCGCCGCGGGTGCCGTAGATGAAGAAGTTCCCGACCTGCGCGGGCGGCGTGAACGCCGTCGGCTCGAGCCGCTGCCGGGAACGCATGGTGCCGCTCGACTCGTCGAAGACGTCGACCTCCGTGCGGGTCACCGCGAGGACCGAGGGCTCGCCCCCGGGCGACGCGAGGATCACGTCGAGCATCTCGCCGGTCGAGGATCCGACGGGCGACTGCCAGACGGAGGCGCCCTTCGCGAGGTTCATGCGGGTGAGCAGGTTGCTCGAGTCGTGCAGGTAGAGCCCGTCGCCGCGCGGGAACGCGCCGCGGAGCGTCGCGTTGGGCGAGAGCGGCACCGCGGTCTGCCAGTCGATCCGGTAGCCGAGGTCGCCGAGGCGGGAGGGCGGCAGGAGGTAGGCCTGATCCAGCGCCGCCTGCATCGCCTCGAGGCGCTGGCGGTTCGCGGCGCCGGGATCCTCCTGCGCCGCGACGGAGGGAGCGACCGAGGCGACGAGGGGCAGGACCAGCAGGACCGACCGACGGGAAACGCGTGGCATCGAGGACCGCCTCCGCCTCGGGGTGGGGATCAGGGTGCCGGACGGCCCGAGGTCGGTCCGCCCGCCCATTCCCGTTCCCGACGCGGCGCGGCAGGGGCGGGAGGTCGAGGGTCTCGAACCGCCCCGATCGACTCGGGATGCGCGGAGCGGGGTCTCCTCGACGCCTGACGGATCGGAGTATCCGAGTCGCCCTCCGACGCGTCAAGGAGAACCGGACCGCTACGCTGCCGTCCATGTTCACGGGACTCGTCGAGCACATGGGTCGGATCGAGGCGAAGGTGCCCTCGCCCGCGGGCGCGAGCCTGTGGATCTCGCTCGAGGGCTGGTCCCATCGACCCGAGCCGGGCGAGTCGATCTCGACCTCCGGATGCTGCCTGACCGTCGCCGAACGCCGCCTCTCGCCCGGGGGCGGGGTCGAGGCGGTCCGCTTCGATGCGGTCCACCACACCCTGCAGGCGACCACCCTCGGCTCGCTCGGGGTGGGTTCGCGGGTCAACCTCGAGCACTCCGCGACGCTGCAGACCCTGCTCGGCGGTCACCTCGTGCAGGGGCACGTGGACGAGGTGGGGCGGGTGCGCTCGGTCTCGACCGCGGGCGGCGAGTGGCGGGTCCGGATCGAGGTGAGTCCCGCGTTCGAGCCGCTCCTCGTCCGCCGGGGATCGGTCGCGGTCGAGGGCGTCTCGCTCACCGTGGCGGAGCTCGGTCCGCGCTGGTTCGAGGTGGTGCTGATCCCGGAGACGCTCGAGCGCACGACGCTCCGCGACCTCGCGAAAGGACATGGCGCGAACCTCGAGGGCGACTGCCTCGCGAAGCTGGTCGCGCGGGCGGTCGAGGCGAGGCTCGGCGCGGTCGGCGGCGGTCCGATCGGCTGATCGGACGCCTGCCGCATCTGCGGATGGCGAGGCGAGCAACCCGTTCATCGGACCTCCCCTCCGTCTCGCTGGCTTCGCCAGCGAGCCACCTCCCCGACCTCGCGGTGCTCGGTCGAGGAGGAGTTCCGGAGTGTCGGAACGCGCGATCCCGACGTGGTGCGGTCTGGAACTCCTCGCTCTGGAACTCCTCGCTCTGGAACTCCTCCCCACGGCTGCAGCCGTGGGGAGGTGTCGCCTCGCGCAGCGAGGCGACGGAGGGGACCAACTCCAACGGGTTGCGTGCTCGTGCGGTGCGCGAGGCGAGCAACCCGTTGATCGGACCTCCCCTCCGTCTCGCTGGCTTCGCCAGCGAGCCACCTCCCCGACCTCGCGGTGCTCGGTCGAGGAGGAGTTCCGGAGTGTCGGAACGCGCGATCCCGACGTGGTGCGCTCTGGAACTCCTCGCTCTGGAACTCCTCGCTCTGGAACTCCTCGCTCTGGAACTCCTCGCTCTGGAACTCCTCGCTCTGGAACTCCTCGCTCTGGAACTCCTCCCCACGGCTCCGCAGTGGGGAGGTGTCGCCTCGCGGAGCGAGGCGACGGAGGGGACTAACTCCAACGGGTTGCGTGCTCGTGCGGTGCGCGAGGCGAGCAGCCCGTTGATCGGACGCCCCCCACCCGCCTCGCGAACTGCGCTCGCGAGGCGACCTCTCCCGCTCGTCGCGTTGCTCCTCGCGGGAGAGGTGAGGCGATCGACGCGCTTCCGCTTGTCGCGTTGCTCCTCGCGGGAGAGGTACGGCGCCCGCGGCAACCCCTCCTCGCGCCGTCGGCGCGGGGAGTGGTCCTCACGCCGCGAGGCGCAGGTTCCTGCCGTCGCCCTCGACCGCACGCTCGCGCTGGGTGGCGCTCGACGGGGCGATGGCGCGGTGACTGATGCTGATCACCGTGACGTCGTCGTGCGCGATCGGCGGCGAGTCGGGGCGGTCCATGCGGGCGGCGATCGCCTCGAAGAGGCGTGCTGCATCGAGTCCCGCGGCGCAATGCGTGAAGCGGGAGAGGTAGTTTCCGTCCGCCCCGTCCGCCCCGTCCGCCCCGTCCAGCGAGTCCGGCGGGTCCGGCGAGTCCGGCGAGTCGAGTGGAGGCGCGAACAGCGGCTCGAGTCCGTCGGAGTGAAGGATCAGCCGGTCGCCCTCGTCGAGGCGGAACGCATGCTCGAGGTAGCGCTCCTCCTCGAAGATGCCGAGCAGACCGCCGGACGCCTCGAACGCCCGCGAGCCGCCGTCGCGGCGGAGGAGCACCGCCGCCGGATGCCCGGCGGAGGCAAGCCGCACCTCGCCGCTTCGGAGGTCGTGGAGCGCGTAGACCGCCGTCGCGAACCACACGAGGTCGCCGCGGATCTCGACGAGCGAGCGGTTGAGGCGGCGCAGCACCTCCGAGGGCGCGAGCGGTCTCCCGTCGTCGTCCCGCACCTCGAGCCGCCGGGCGAGCCCCATCGCGAGGATCGCGGCGGGAACGCCATGCCCGACGGCGTCGGCGAGGAAGACGCCGACGTGATGCTCGTCGATCCGCACCACGTCGTAGATGTCTCCCGAGACGTGCCAGGCGGGTCGCCAGAGCACCGCGCACTCGAACCGCTCGTGACGCGGCAGCCGCTTGGGCAGGAACTCGCGCTGCAGGAGCGCGGCCTCGGCGAGCTCATGATCGTGGCGTCGGATCGCCTCGCGGGCGAGGCGCTCGCGGCGGAGGGACCGCTGGTGCGATGCAGCCTGGGCGAGGAGGAGCCGGAGCGAGGCGACGATGACCGCCGCGGGCGAGGTGACGTCGAGCGCCGTGGAGCCTCGACCAAGCACGACGACCGGCACGCCCTCGACCTCCGCGGCGGAGGTCGCGTCGCGGATCGCCTCGGCGCGGGCGCCGTGGTGATCGAGCGGATCGCCGAGGACGATCCACGCGGTCGCCGCCACCGTGGCGATCTCCTCGCCGCACGCGTCGAAGCGGATGGGCGAGTCGGGATCGTTCCACGCTCTGGCGAGCTCGAGCGCAAGGCGCCGCGCGTCGGCGTCCGCCGCCCGATCGACCGCGGCGACGACGATCGCGGGGACCCCGCGCGGGTCGGTTCCTTCTCCCCAACGTCTCGTCATGCCGGCGAGGCTCCCGCTCCCTGCTTCCTGCTCGATGCTCGATGACCCGCCGCGCGGATCCGCGATGGAGGTCGGCTCAGCGGGCGAGGCTCTTGAGCCGCCTCGGGTCGAGGTCGATCCGGGTGTTCGGCCTGAGACCGAGGCGATCGATCGTGCCGGCTGGGAACTCCAGGGCGAACTGCGCGGGAAAGCGGCTCGAGTAGAGCGGCAGGCGACCGGCGTAGGTCGCCTCGCTCTCCTCGGGCGCCCGCGGCGGCTCGATCGGCATCGAGTGCGTGGCGGTGATCACGCCGAGCGGGTCGAGGAAGACCACGTCGATCGGCATCAGGCAGTCGTACATCCAGAATGAACGCACCTGCGCGTCCGGGAAGATGAACATCATGCCGCCCTGCGGCGGCAGCGACGCGCGACCGCCGAGCCCGCGGGTGCGGCTCGGGGTGTCCCGCGCGACCTCGAAGGTCCAGGTCTCGCCGGCGATGGTGACCTGCTCCGAGCCCGCCTGCGGCGAGGGCGAGCATCCCGCGACGGCGAGGAGGAGCCACGCGGCGAGGATCACGAACGAGACCGACAACGAGAACGTCAGGACCGCGGCGCCTGATCGTGCGGGATGCGTCACGCGTCTCGAAGCCATCGCAGCGTCTCCTCGTCGACCCGCGGTCTCGCGGCGGGGTCCTGCTCGCGCGCGACGAGCGCCCGCAGCGACTCCGGCGTGACGAGCTCGCGGAGCGTGCGCGGGTCGAGTGGCGCACGCTCGGGGATCCATCGGCACCACCAGGCGACGAGCCCGGAGATTCTCTCGGCGGTCGCGCCCGTCGCCCGCAGCGACTCGAGCGAGGTGGATCCATGCCGCTTCGCGAGACGGGCGCCCGCGGCGTCGGCGACGAGCGGGAGATGCCACCAGCGCGGCGGGGATAGCCCAAGCGCCCGCTGCAGCAGGATCTGCCGCGCGGTCGAGGCGAGGAGGTCGTCGCCGCGCACGACGTCGGTCACGCCCTGACGCGCGTCGTCGACGACCACCGCCAGCTGGTAGCTCGGCACGCCCTCCCGCGTCCAGACCGCGAAGTCGCCGCACTCGGCGGAAGGATCGAATCGTCGCGCCCCGAGCAGTTGATCGACGAACGCGACCTCGCCGGGCTCGACGCGCAGGCGATGGCTCTGGTCGCCTCGCGCGAACCTCCACGAATCGCCAGGCGGCGGCCGCAGGCGCGGGTCGAAGCGCGGCTCGCCCTCGTGCCCGTGCGGCGCCGACGCCGCCTCGCGGATCTCGCGCCGGCTCAGGGTGCAGGCGAAGATCCATCCGGCGTCGGCGAGCCGGCGCATGGCGTCCTCGAAGGGTCGCAGGTCGTCGCGCTGGCGCGTCGGGGGCGCGTCCCAGTCGATCCCGAGCCACGCGAGCATCTCGACGGTCCGCTCCGAGGCGCCGGCGACGACCCGGTGGCGGTCGAGGTCCTCGAGGCGAAGCAGGATCCGCCAGCCTTGGCTCCGCGCGAGCGCCGCGGTGAGGAGGAAGGTGCGGGCGTGCCCGAGATGCAGGTCGCCGGTCGGCGAGGGGGCGAGGCGGGTGGTGGCGGGCGAGGTCTGCACGGGGTGGTCGGGGCGGGATCCGCCGCAGGTATAGTTCCCCGCGACCAAGTTGGCGACGGCGGCGACCGCCGTCCTCGTCGCCGCGGAGCCGAACCGATGACGCTCGTCCGACTGTCCGACGCAGAGGTCGACAAGAAGCTCCGGAAGCTTCCCGAGTGGAGCCAGAGCGGGGACTCGATCCAACGGACCTACGCGTTCGAGGACTTCGTGCAGGCGATGGCGTTCGTGAACCGCGTCGCGGAGCGGGCGGAGAAGCAGCAGCACCATCCAGACCTCTTGATCCGCTGGAACAAGGTCACGCTGACGCTCTCCACCCATGACGCGGGGGGGCTGACCGAGAAGGACCTCGCGATGGCGGCGGACTGCGACCGCCTCGCGCAGGGCTGAGCGGGCAGGTCGCCGCCTACTCCCGCGCCGGGTCGTCGAACGCCGAGAGGCCGCGGAGGATCGGCGCCGCGAGGCTCTCGAGGATCCGCACGCGGAGCCCGCTCGTGGTGACCTGCGGCGTGCGCAGCATCCGCCGCGGTCCGATGGTGGTGCCGGCGGCGAGCGGGACCCACGCGTCCCCCTCGAGCCGATCGACCTCGAAGCGGCTGATCCGCTGACCGAACTCGATCGGCTCGCGGAGGCGGATCACGTCGAGCGTGATCGGCGCGTCGAAGCGGAGCTCGATCGTCGCGGTCCGCACGTCGTCGTCGGTCGCCCAGCTCGTCGCGTCGTCGCCGTCGACGAGGTTCGCCGCCGCGAAGCGGGGACTCCCGCCGCGCACCTCGTCGGCGGAGGCGGTGGTCGCTCCGCGCAGGAGGTCGCGGGAGAAGATCGCGTCGAGCCTCGCCCGCAGACCTTGGAGCGACTCGACGTCGCGCTCGTGGATGAGCCCGCGGCGGTCGGGCGGAAGGTTGAGCAGGAGGTTCGCGCCGTAGCCGACCGAGCCGAACCAGATCTCGAGCAGGTCCTCCACCGACTTGACCTTGTCGTTCTGCGACTCGTGGAAGAACCAGCCTGGTCGGATCGAGACGTCGCATTCGACGCCGATCCAGTGCGTCCCGCCGACCTCGCCCTGCGCGAGGTCGCCGTGATCCGGCGTGCCGGGATAGCGCCCCTCGCGGTTCATCGTCTGCCAGCTGGTCTCGGCGGAGAAGCCTCGCTCGTTGCCGACCCAGCGGCAGCCGGGGCCCGCGTCGCTGAAGATGATCGCGTCGGGGACGAGCGCCGCGAGGCGCGCGAAGGTCTCGTCCCAGCGGTAGTAGGCGTTGCGGTCGATGGTGCGGGTCTCGCGGGCGCCGCCGTAGAAGCCGTCGCCGCCGTTCGCGCCGTCGAACCAGATCTCGAAGGGATGGGGGTGCCGCGCGAGGAGCTCCCGCCACTGCCCGAGGTAGGCGTCGAGGTACGCGGGGCGACCGTACTCGGGATGGTTGCGGTCCCACGGCGAGAGGTAGAAGCCGTAGCGGAGCCCCTCCTCCTCGCACGCCGCGACGAACTCGCGGACGAGATCGCCCTCGCCACTCTTCCACGGGCTCGCCGCGATGTCGTGGTCGGTCGTCTCGGTCGGCCAGAGGCAGAATCCGTCGTGGTGCTTCGCGGTCAGGATCAGGCCCTTCATCCCGGCGGACCTCGCGACGCGGGCCCATTGCCGCGCGTCCATCTCGCTCGGATCGAAGAGCGTCGGCGACTCGTCGCCGTAGCCCCACTCGCGGTCGGTGAACGCGTTGATCCCGTAGTGGATGAAGCCGTAGTACTCGAGCTCGTGCCAGCGACGCTGCGCCTCGCTCGGGATCGCCCCGAACGGCGCGGGCGGCGACGCCGCGAACTCCTCGGGATCAAGCCGCACGCTCACGACGTAGGGCGGCTCGCCGGGGGTCCAGTGCCCATAGGTCGTCAGCACGACCGTGCCGTCGGGCAGGCGCTCGACGCCGGGATAGGCGCAGTCCCAGCGGTGATGGTTGTCCATCAAGCGCACGCGGAACGCCTCGCGGGCGGGGGCGTCCTTCTCGCGCACGAGCTCCGCCCAGGGACCGACCCACGCGACCCAGTCGCCGGCGGTCGGGCTTCCCGGGCGGGTGTCGCGGAAGGAGACGACCACGCGACCGTCCGGAAGGACGACGCCCACGTGTCGATCGCCGACGAGATCGTCCGGCACCTCGCGCGGCTCGCTCCAGGTGCGACCGTCATCCGAGGAGAACATCACGTGGGAGTTCATCCGACGCCGGTTCTCGCGGAGGAACATCGCGAGCGTCGAGCCGTCGGGCGAACGGATCACGCCCGGCTCGCAGAGGTGGATCTCGCTGCCGGTCCACAGTTCGCGCGGCTCGCACCAGGAGAGTCCGCCGTCGCTCGAGCGCGTCTCGAACAACCGGAATGCGCCGGCCTTGCCGCCGGTCTCCTGCGGGCGGAAGAAGCGACCGTCGTCGTGGAACCACGCCGCGTGGGTGCCGTCGGCGAGCGCGACCACCGAGCTCATCGCCACGATGCCGCCCCAGTCGCCGACCGGCTCGAGCGGCGACCAGGTTGCGCCATCGTCGTCGGAGTACGCGCGGCGGATCGGATGCAGCCCCGAGAAGAGGACGAGGCGCCTGGTGCCGTCTCGCGGATCGACGAGGCGGTGGATCGTCGGCGTCTCCTGGCTCGTCGCCCAGTTCTCGGGAACCGGCAGGCGATCCGACCAGGTGCGCCCGCCGTCCTCGCTCCGCCTCATCACGATCGCGCCGCGGCCGTGACCCTTGGGGTAGACGGCGATCATGGTGCGACCGTCTTCCAGGAGCACCGTGGTCGGATGTCCGAGATACTGCCCCGCCTCGCGGTCGACGACGACCCGGCGCGACGCGTCGCGGGAGAGGTCGAACTGCGGGAGGGCATGAACCGCGTCGTCGGTGGTCGCCGGCATCGCGGGCGTTGCGAGCATCGCGGCGGCAAGCGCGATGACCTTCCGGGAGCCGGTCGCGTGACGGAGGTCGATCATGGCGCGAGTCTACGGGAGACCCCCGCGGGTCCCGTCGCGGCGGTCCATCGGTCGGGGCGCGACTCCCTATCATCCGCCCGCGCATGGCGACCTCCCGGCATCTCGCCCTCTACTCGGGCTCCTTCGACCCGATGACGCTCGGGCACCTCGACGTGCTCCGGCGGGCGCGGGGGGTCTTCGACGAGGTCGTGGTCGCGATCGGTCGCAATCCCGAGAAGGAGGCGCTCTTCACGGTCGCCGAGCGCCAGTCGCTCGCCGCCGGACTCGTCGCGGAGCTCCTCCGGGAGGAGCCGCGCGGGGCGGCGGTCCGCGTCGAGACCTACACCGGGCTCACCGTGGACTTCGCCCGGCGGATCGGCGCCTGCGCGCTCCTGCGGGGGATCCGGCACGCGAGCGACCTCGCGACCGAGTGCCAGCTCGCGATCACCAACCGGCAGGTCGCCGGCATCGAGACGGTGTTCCTCGTCACCGGCGAGGCGTTCGCGTACACGAGCTCGAGCCTGATCAAGCAGATCGCGGCGCTCGGCGGCGACCTCGACCGGCTCGCGACGATGGTCCCGCCCGCGGTGCTCGCGGCGCTCCGCGCGAAGCGCGCCGATCCCCACAACCCCCTCGGTCGCCTCGCCCGGAACGCGCCCGAGGAGTGACCCGCCGCGTCACGCCCCCATGAGCCTCAGCTTCCGCGTCATCTCGATCGGCGCCCTCGGGGCGCATCCGCTCTGGCAGGAGAAGGCGCCGCAGCGCCCCGACCACGCGACGACCACGCTGATCACCTCGGGCGACGCGCGGATCATCGTCGATCCCTCGCTGCCGCCGCCGTATCTCCTCGCGCGCATGAAGGAACGGACGTCCCTGCGCCCGGAGGACGTGACCCACGTCTTCCTCACCTCGTTTCATCCGCTGCGGCGGCGCGGGCTCGCGCTCTTCCCGAACGCCCCGGTCCTCCTCGATGCCCGCGAGCGCGAGGCGATCGGTGCGTCGCTGCGGTCGAAGCTCGCGGAGGCGGAGTCGGCGGGCGATGCCGCGGTCGCCGCGACGATCCGCGAGGAGATCGCCCTCCTCGACCGGACCGAGGAGGCGCCGGACCGCCTTGCGCCGGGCGTCGACCTCTTCCCGCTTCCCGGCGAGACGCCGGGGACCTGCGGGCTGCTGCTCGCGCTCCCTGGTCACACCGTCCTCGTCTGCGGCGACGCCATCGCGACCGCGGAGCATCTCGAGCGGGGCATGGTGCTCGCCCATCCGCACGATGCATCACAGGCTCGCGCCTCGTTCATGGAGGCGGTCGAGATCGCCGACCTGCTGATCCCGGGGCGGGACAACCTTGTCCTCAACCCGCTTCGACGCAGCTGACCCGCCTCGTCACCGCAGCGGGATCGGCACCGCCTGCTCGGTGCCGTCGGGGGCGACGACGTGCAGCACGAGGTCGCGCACCTGCATGCCGCGGGCCATCTGGACGAGCACGCGGCTCGTGCGGGTGTAGAAGTCGTCGAGGTTGCCGACCGGCTGGTTCATCACCTTGACGATCACCGAGCCCTCCGGCACCGCCTCGGCGAGGGGCGAGCCGTCGTCGACGTCGAGGACGAGGACGCCGCGGCGGTAGGGAATCCCGAGCTCGGACGCGTGCTGCTCGTCGTGGGTGTCGAGCCGGCGCAGTCCGAGCGAGCGGAGCCCGCGGACGATGCCCTCGTGGTTGACCTCGGCGGGGAGCCGGTCGAGCACGATCTCGAGCCGCAGCGTCTCCTCCTTGCCGCCCTCCACGTCGGCGCGCCAGAGCTCGAACGGCACGCGGTCGCCGGGTCGCTTCGAGCTGATGAGCGCGGGCACCAGCTCGCGGCTCGTCACCCGCTGCCCGTCGATCGCGACGATGACGTCGCCCTCGCGGAGCCCGGCCCGCGCCGCGGGACCATCCTCGGAGACCGAGGTCACGATCGCGCCGCTGCCGCGGAATCGCTCGGCGATGAAGGCGAGGGTCGCGTCGCGGTCCGCCATCGCCCGCGCCATCTCGATCGGAGCGACGCTGACGCCGAGGAAGCCCTTGGCGACCTCGCCCGTCCCGATCAGCTGGTCGACCACCGACTCGATCATCGACATGGGGATCGCGAGACCGATGCCGGCGAACTGACCCTGCCCGACGCCGGGTCCGCGTCCGGTGGCGATCGCGGTGTTCATGCCGACGACGCGGCCGCGCACGTCGGTGAGCGGTCCGCCGGAGTTGCCGGGGTTGATCGCCGCGTCCACCTGGATGAAGTTCTCGTAGTCGATGTCCTCGAGCCCGGCGATCCGACCGACGCCGGAGACGATGCCCTTCGACATCGAGAAGCGGAAGTCGAAGGGACTGCCGAAGGCGAAGACCATGTCGCCCTGCCTGACCGCGTCGCTGTCGCCGCGGACCGCGGGATGAAGCATGACGCCATCGATCCGGAGCACCGCGATGTCGGTGCGGAGGTCCATGCCCACCACCTCGGCGGGATGGACGGTGCCGTCGTGGAGCTGCACCTCGACCCGCGCGGCGCCATCGACGACGTGCGCGTTGGTCACCACGTGACCGTCCGCGTCGTAGATCCACCCCGAGCCGGTCGAGAGGTAGGGCGCCATGCCCGCGCGGCTCATGCTGCGACCGGCGGTCGCCACGTGGACCACCGACGGCTCGACCACGCGGGCGACGTCGCGGAACGCCTCGTTGAGCTCGTCGAGGATCGTGCCGCGGGCGAGCCGCTGCGACGCCTGCTCGATCTCGACCTCGGTGCGGGCGTGACCGATGCGGCGCACCGCCTCGGGCGTGACGAAGAGCACCATCGCGGCGGCGCCGAGCACCGCGAGGCTCGGTCCATAGTGGCGGGGGCGATGCGGGGTCGGATTCGAGTCGT
>Ga0194118_10006375_pt1 | contig 11788 bp, 11 predicted proteins | sample TA2MahsurfametaG_2_FD_148662 | JGI IMG/M metagenome (GOLD analysis project Ga0194118, IMG submission 148662) | Freshwater microbial communities from Lake Tanganyika, Tanzania - TA2015013 Mahale N5 surface | ecosystem: Environmental > Aquatic > Freshwater > Lake | place: Tanzania: Lake...
ATTTTTCTTTTTGGTTCTCTCAAGTCATAATTATAATATTCTTCTGAACCAAATGTAATATGTGTTAAAAATGTTTTAATATTTATTATTTTTATATTTGAGTTATGAACCACAAATATATTATCATTTGGATTATCTGATTTATCATCAATTGTATATTTTAGTTGTGTTATTGTTCGCAAACCGTCTTGACCGTCATCATATTCCCCGCGCCACGGATCCTTCTTAGATATAATTCTGGATATTCCATCAAAAAGTTGTAAAATCTCTGGGCTTCCAATATTATAAAATACACTTCTATCAATAATTAATCCAAATCTTTCGCATCTCTTTTGTAAAACATTATCTTCCATACCCCAACCCCAGAAACATGGAAACCCATTTGTCTTTTCAAAATCATTCCCTTTCATTACAACTATTCCTCCCAATGCGTATTTAAATCCATAGTAATGTTTTACAACACCAGATGTCGTTTCATAATCAAAAATCTTATTAAAGGGCATGGTGTCTACATCATTAAATATGAATGTAATATCCTTATAATGTTCGGGATATTTATTTTTTGCTGCGATGAAACCTATATTTTTTACCGCACCCCTATTAAACGTTCTTGCGTCACATTGATGAGAGAAGAATATTTCATAATCATCTTTATCTTCTAAAATAAAAGTCATATATTTACAGAAAAAAAACTTATGCTGAACTCGATTTCGGTAAGGAACAATGAAAATACGTTTTGGGATTTTGGGTTGTATCTCTGTCATTATAGTTATGATATAGTTTTTATTTTTATATTTTCAACTTAATATACCAATTTTATTTTTTATCTAAACTGTCTCTAAATTATATTTCTTTAAAATGGCAGCCGGAATTAGATTTCCTTCTTTTGCTATCTTTTCCAACTTTTTATAACATTTATTAATTGTCACCTCACTTGTTTCACTCACAATTTTTACATCTTTCTTACTAATATTTAATTTACATAATTGAGATATGAAATAAACTACTCCCGCAGCAATAGATGGTGGTGTATTTTCTGGCATTATATCCATTTTTTCTATTTTCATCGAAATAAATTGACACAGCTTTGTTAACTCATTATTTATATTTAATTTACTACAATATCTCTCAATAAATGCTTCTGGTTTTGTTTTTCCCAAATTTGTTTTCTCTTTACTATCCATATCTTTCTCTAAATCATTAATAATGGATACAGCGTTTTTACAACCTTTTGTTGCGCTAGTAGCATCTAAATGAAATATTTGTGCGATTTCTTTTGCGGATCTTGGGTAATTATTTATTCTACATGCGATGTAGATAGAAGCAGCAATAATACCATCTCGGTTTTCACCCCTAAACCTAGAGTCTGATTCCGATATCTTCTTATGATAAACAATAGCATCATCAATAATTAATTTTGGAATACCTGCGTTCTGAGCCATTGTCGTAATGACCTGAAAGTCGTCAAATTGTGATTTTTCCTTATATGGCATGGATTGCCATTCTGTATAACGTCTTATCTTTCTCATCTCATAACTCATCGGACCACAACATATTACTTTACAACCATAAGACGATTCTTTTAAAAGTGGATTAATTGGCATTCCACATCTAGTGGGATCTGAATTCTGGTTATCATCTGCTCCATAATACCTCCACTCTGCGCTTTGGTCTACTAGATCTTTATAAATTATTCCACATTTATTATTCATACATGTCAAAAATCCTTCTTCAGAAAATGCTAAATTACTCTCACAACGCTCGCAAAATTCTCTATTGCCAGATCCGTAAATACATTCTAATGGAACCTTGACTTTTTCTGGATTCGAAACTTCTGAATCAAATATATTCCAGAGTTCAGACTTATTTATATTTGTATTTTTTCGTTTTTGACTTTTATCTTTATTCATCATTTTATTATCATTCATTAGATAAAATTTTTTTAATTCAATTTTATTTATATTTTTTTCATATATATTATATTTTTTTGATATATTTTTGTATATTTTTAATATATTTTGATATATTTTTTTAGATAGTATATTATATGGGAAATATCACATCAAATACTAAAAAAGAAGATAGTAAATTTGACAACTTCTATGAGATTATTGATTATATTGCTACCTATTATATTCTAACAATGGATTTCCAAAGCTTAAGCAAACTTTCAGAAAAAGCTTATTGTGATAAATTAGTTATTTTAACATCTGATATTATTGATAGATATTTTAATGATACTGAAATTACTTTCTTAGCACAAAGAATTAAAGATGGTCTTGAGGTAAATGACTTAAAGAAAGAAAAAGTAATATACATTAATAAAGATAATCTTGAGAGTTTAGATGTTTCCAATGACGCACAAAAAAGTATTCGCAAAAAGCGTATATGTATTGGAATAGCTAAATTTTATGTAAAAATCGCCCATATTTTTGCGGCTATTGTTATGACAATTAACCCAGTATATACTTATAAAGATTCTAGTGGACAAACTGTTAAATCCACACTCCTTGAAAAAGATAAAATCCCTAAAAATGTAAATCGAAAATTATTTAAGCTAAATATTTGTGACAACAGAATTAGAGCACTTAAAAAGGGTGAATATGTAGATGAAAAAACTGGTGATGTAACTATTCAACCTCGAGTTTGTGATATGAATACTAGTAAAGATGGATTACCAAAAACACTTGATAATGAACCTGGTATTCCAGAACTATTACGACTTTATTTAGATGATAAATATGATTATTCAAATGGTAGCTTTTTAGGTATGACGGAAGAAACTAAACGACAATTCCGTAATGATTTAAAAATATTTTACACAGCTTTTACTGGAAATGAAGATATGCCAGATACAATACAAAAATTTAGCGATATAAAGCTCCGTGATTATAGCAAACAAATTGGATGTCAATCTTCTAATCCTATTTTAAAAAGTAAATATACCTTAAATAAAAAAGATGAACTATTTGTAAAATATGCTGATAATATTAAATCTATGATTCAAAATGCGGCGGATAATCAATATAAATTACTTGAAGTTATAAATGATTTATTTACTTATGTTACAGATCCTTATACAGGTAAACGTGTTATTAGAATAAATGCTAAACTAACCGATGAATCATTACAAAAGGCGGTTGAGAAGACAAGAAAATTAATAGTTAATTTATATGTTAAATGTGAGACGGATTATGTGAATGGCGTTCAGATATTCGAAGCTATTGTCGAATCGAAAATTTTAGAAACTACTCAAAAACAAATTGAAAATCTTAAGAAAGAGGCAACAAATATCATTCAAGAGAGTAAAAAAGTAACTGAACCTGTTAAATCAGACCTTAATAATACAATAATACCAATTCAGCCACCAATTCAGCCACCAATTCAGCCACCAATTCAGCCACCAATTCAGCCACCAATTCAGCCACCAATTCAGCCAACAATTCAGCCAACAATTCAGCCAACAATTCAACCTCTATCTAATCTACCTATTTCAAATAATAAACAACCAATCATGTAAAATGATATGGATACTCTTATTTTATTCAAACCACTCATCAATATCCATTATCGAAAATATAAAAATTAAATGAATTATCGGTAGTAATAAAAAGAAAAATGATACTAATATTAATATAACAGGAGTGCAGCTATCCATTATAAACTATATAAAATCATATTATGACTTTAAATGGTTTTATTAATTTATTTTACTCAATATTTACTGATGAGTTTGAGTTCTTGTGCGACCACGAGATTGAGTTCTTGTGCGACCACGAGTTTGAGTTCTTGTGCGACCACGAGTATTGGTCATTGTGCGACCACGAGTTTGAGAGCTTGTGTGACCACGAGTATTGGTCATTCTGCTGCCACGAGTGCGACCACGAGTCATTCTGCTTGAACTGGAACGTTTTGCCATTATATAAACTGTCAAGAAAAAAATTTTAAACGCCCAGGTTAATTTCTTTCTAAATAATTAATTAATCCGTCCACACATTATTCGTTGAATTCCACCACATTTTGTCTCCTTTTTTAACGTTATAAATCGCTCTAAATATTCTGGACCTTGACAATGGAATATTACAACGATATTTATCTAAAGGATGTGGATTTGTTTTTAATTGTGCTGGGATTGCTTTCTCTGGTAATTTCTGTCTAGACTGCATAGCAAAATAAATATAAAAACCCGTAAATGATAAGGATTGTATTGGTAAAATATCTTGGTTTTTGAATTGAAAATCTCTTAAATATTCTTGACATATAGTAAACCCAGATATATCTGATATATTTTCTCCTATACTTGGCCATGCGTCAAATTTGAGACCATCATAACTAGCGAATTTTTCATATTGTTTTACTATATTTTCCTGAATTTTATAAAATGCTTCTTTATCTTGTTTAGTCCACCAATCTTCTAATACACCATCTTTATTATATTTGCTCCCAAGATCATCTAAAGCATGTGACATTTCATGACATATAGTAAATCCTATATGAGCTAAATTATACTCAATCCCTCGTTCATCTAAATCAACAAATGGTTTTTGAATATATGCTAAAGGAATATAAACTGTATTTTCAGTAGGAATATATACAGCATTAACAATGTATGCTTGTGCGTTAACATATTTTATAGGCATAGTGGACCAATCTATTACAGGTCTGTTAATTACGGGTTTACCTACTAATTGTAACGATTGTTCGTGTCTCCATTTAGCGAATTTTATTACGTTTGCCCAACCTTGGTCTTTGTCAGGGCTGTAATCTATTATAGGATCTTCTGATGTTTTTTCGAGTGTACCGATTTGGAATTTGATATTTTCTAATTTATCCAAAGCAATTTTTCTTGTCTTTGGTGACATCCATTTATTTCTAGCAACAATTCTCTTGAATACAATCTTCAAATCTTGACACATTGCGCTAACATAATCAATTGCTGGTTGATTCGTATATTTTGAAACATATCCATCTATCAATAATTTATTAAAGAACATTGACATTAAATGAACTAGTCTAACTTGAGGAGAGAAATCTCCTGGCTGACCTCTCTCAAATTTACCTTCAAATTCATAGAATAACTTCCAACCTTCTGGCATTGTTTTAAGCATTTGTCTAATAGCTAGATAAATCCAATATGTTCTCCATTGCGGAGAGTTCCATTTTTCTCTTAATAATTTTGTTCCACAATACAAATAATTTATATTTGTTGTTACAAAATCATCAGGAATTGTTGTAAATCCAAGCCCTTTACAAAATTCTTCCCAATTAAAACCAAATACTTCTAAAGCTTCTTTTTTTGAAATTAAATTATAATGAAATTCTTTTTCTTCAATTATATTACACGTCATAGCTTCTAACATTTCATATTCACATTTAAAAATATCATCAGTATTGAATCCATGATTTTCTCCCATAACAATATCAAACACTCTATTTAAATATTTTAAATACATTTTTCTATAATTATTTTTATATTTTTTTACATCAGCATTGTCTCCTTGGTAATCAAAATATATATCTACATCCATAACTGATATAGTAGGTGGTTCTAAATAACATTTATAAAATTTTGGATTTTTTTCATCGGCTTGTACCGACCATACAAAAGGAGTGGCCCAATTAGCTATTTCATTTTTATTTACTTCTGCTAATAAATACCATAAACCATTCGGATTTTTCATCATCATGTCAATTCCTTGAATCATAGGTTTGATTAATTTAATATTATCTTCAATTGTAGGAATCTGGTAAAATGAAGCTATGATATTTTTAAGCGATTTACCTATTTCAGTATCTTTTGTCGCATCATTCGTAATATAGTCTTGTAAAATTTCATATAACTGCCCGTAAACCTTATCTTGAATCAATCTAAATTGATCTATTTGGACTATGTATTTTTGATATTCCTCTAATTTTGAACTCTCAATCCATCTTTCATTTATATATGAATAATAATCATTTTGAGGTACAATATTCGACGGACTTATCGCCTTTTTAAGTTCTCTTACAACTGATTCTTCTAAATTATAACTTGCCGATAAAACATTTATTTTATTTTTTTTAAATATTTCTTCTATTTTTTGTTCAAATGGCTGATATACAGTTTTCGTTTTACCACATATAATTTCTCTCTGCTGATTTGATAATTCATTTATATTTCTTAATATATTTTCTTGTTTCTTTTTTGTTTTACTACGAATATTAGTCAATTTTTTCATCGTTTTATTCATTGTTTTATCCGTTGTTTTATTCATATAATATAATTATATATTATTTATATGAATTTGTCATAATATTATATATTAATTACATGAATTATTATAATATTATAGTATTATATATTATAGCATTATATATCATATAAATTTATCTTCTATTTTATTTAATAAGTCATTATCATATACAAGATTACCAGAAGGTTTATATGATTTAATTGGTGTATATTGTTTCTGTTGTGGTTTACCTACTTGATTATCATTTTGTTTTAATAAAAAATCATTTGGATCCGATGAAGCATTTGTTATTGTTTTTTGTCCGTCTTCATCCTCTTCCTCTTCGATTCTTTGTCCGTATTCATTTATTTTAATACCTGTTTTCTTTTTAATTTCTGTTCTTACATATGACGGGATCCAATGCGACCATGATATAAATAAGAGGTTTGGATGAATATAACGTACATTAAAACCACTTGTTTTTAATTTATCCATTAAATAAGCAATACATGCTCCTTGATCGTATTTGGGGACGCCTAAAATAGTTTCTGGAACTAAAAACCAACAAAATTGCTCGTCTACTTTTTGTCTTGATACAGTTCTTATCTTTACATGTACTCGGTTTAATAGTTTGTTAAACAATGCTAGTTTATTTAAATCTTGTTGTCGCTTTTTCTCATATAACTCATCAATATTCATTTTTTCTGAGAAATCTTCGATATTATCAATAGTAAATATATTTGACATTTTGTATTTTGTATTCTTGTGTGAAAAAAAAATACAAAATTAAATGAATAATTAGGGCTAATTTATTTCGGACCAATTTTTGGACCAATTTTTGAAAAAATACTAATTACATTACCATCTTGTTTTTTACCATCAATTGTTGGAAAAATACTTATTACTATATTTTCTTTTTCTTCATTGGTATAATCTTTATAATCTCGCATAAATTCTCTCAACATTAGTTTTGCCGAGTCTCTGTCCTTTAAATCTGTTACATCACTATAATCTCTTTTCAATATTGCTTCTACTAATTTTAAAATAGCCCGTTTAAATTTTAATAATATCCGGTCACATTCTTCCAGAGTTAGATTCGAATATTCTTGCTCCATAATAGGTTCCCCTCTGCTTATCATTCCCTTAAACTTTAAATATTTTCCATAATAAAAGAGTTTTTCTGCCAACATATCATCTATAGTGGGTGTAATGAATAAAGCATTTGTTTCAAATTTATCTACATAAAATGGGGAGTAAGAGAGATTTTCAAAAAACCTTTTAATGTCTTCGTTAATCTCTCCAAAACCAATATCAGACAATGCTTTAAATAATTTATCGTCATTATATAAAAGCTTTGTAATGTCTTTATTCGTGTTTTTAGGATTACTTGGTAGACTTACAAACACATTAATTTCTTCAGGAATCATCCATTTAATTAAATAAGCAATATGTTCTGAGAGATTTTCCATTTTTTCTAAATTATAAATACCTCCTTCAAGTTTATTTGGTATAATTAATATATCCGTATCCTCACTGAAATATTTGCCAATATCGATAATATCTACTAAACTTAATTGTAACGCGCGACCACCTTTAAACATGAATAAATAATCTTGTTTGGTGTCATATAACCTATATAAAATCATACCATAAAACAAAGTTATAAAACAATTTAATATATTAGTGTTTACTAATGTTTTTGCTGTTTCTCTGAAACCTAATGAGTATCTAGTGAAATAACCTGGAATAATTGTTTCTAATAAATCACATATTTTAATTCGCTTTTGTATATCACTTGTATATTTATCTATTTCATATATTCCTAAGAATTTTTCTCTAATCTCCAATAATTCTTCTCCGTTTTCAAAGATTGGCTTCCAAAATTCAGGAACAATTGTTCTTTCATATCCAACATTATTATCTTGCGGTAAAGGGGATGGCAATGTAAGTTTTTCATTAATGATAGGTTTATCTTCTACAATTGGTTGTTTAAATACTGTTTCTTCTATTGGTCTTTCTTCTATTGATACTTTTTGTGTTATTTGCTGTTCGTTTGGTATTAATTCAGACAATTTTAATTTTGTTTCTTCGTCTAAACCATCTTCTATAATATGAAACGGATTCGATTTATTCAATAAAATTTTTACATTGTTTATTCGGTTTTTTTTAACTTCGTGTTTGAAAGGCGATTCTTTAAATCGGCTACTTAGATTATTAAAATTACCTCCATTCAAAAAGTACGTATTCAATATTCTAATGATATCATCGTCTGATAAAAGGCCTGTTAAATTATCAAATATTACTGTTATTGGCGATACAAAATCATAAATAGATACAGGTTTTTTTGCTAAACTATACGTTTCCTTATCAACTGGTTTACCTTCGATTGTTATAGGAATTAATGTATTTATTAATATATTTTTTTCAAATGTTTTAATGATATAATTAACAGCTTGTTTGATGTTTTTTTTATTTTTAATTTGAATAATTAAATTATTTAATGCGCGTCTAAATAAATTCTTTTGCTTATATTCATCTGATGGTTCGCCTCCTCGTTTATTTTTTCTTGTTATCCTTATTTTTGTCAAATTTTTTGTACGCTTTATAACATTTTTTCTTTTTGTTATATGTTTTTTGATTTTACGCTTAGTCATAATATATAATGATAAACAAAAATTAAAAGGATTTAAAAATTTAACTTAAATACTTTTAATGACAATCAAACATTTGGTTATTTCAGGAGGAGGACCTATAATGATTCAAATCCTATCTACAATTCAAGAATTAGAGAGAAAAGAATATTTAAATATGGAAAATATAGAATCTATTTACGGAACATCTGCTGGCGCTATAGTCGGAATAATGATTTCACTTAAATTTGATTGGGAAACACTAAACGATTACATCATTAAACGGCCATGGCAAGATGTTTTCCCGCTTAAAGTACAAAACATTTTAGATGCTTACAGTAAAAAAGGTATATTCGATATAAAAACCGTGGAAAAATGCTTTAAACCACTATTTGACGCAAAAGATATTTCACTAGATATAAATATGAAAGATTTTTATGAATTAACCAAAATAGACTTACATATATTTTCGTTTGAAGTTAACGAATATAAAGTTGTTGAGATCTCCTACAAAACACATCCAGACCTCAAGGTTTTACAAGCAATTCAAATGACATGTGCGTTACCTGTGCTAATTAGCCCTGTTTGTATGGATGACAAATGTTATATGGATGGTGGAGTTGGCTGCAATTATCCTTTAAGTTTTTGTATAGATGATGGAAAAGAACCTAGTGAGATTCTTGGGTTCAAAAATAAGTATTCAGATGTAAAAATATGTATCAACAACGAATCTACATTATTAGACTATATTTTAAGGTTTTTATTTAAAGCTATTTTTAATATTACTAATAATTATATTCAACCAGTTATTCAAAATGAAGTTATATGTGATACTACATATTTAACATTTGAGATTTTTAAATCCGCACTGACTAACATTGATGTTCGGCGTGAATTATTTGAAAAAGGAAAACAAACCGCACATAACTTTTTAGACACTCTACAAAACCGTATTTAAAAATTTGGTTAATGTTTCCTTGGATGGTTTTGCGTCATACTCGACAACTTGTCCGTCTTTCACTAATTTGATGGTAGGATAACCTTCAACACTATATTGATTCATTAATTTTTCAACTTCAGAAGTTTCTTCCGAACAATCGACTTCCGTAAACACAATTTTATAACCATTAATTGTTTTATTTTCATATTCAGAATTTATGTCATTCCAAATAGGTTTAGCAGCTTTGCAGTGCGGACACCAATCAGCATAAAAGAATAATAGCTCCGCTGATTTTCCATTTGAAACATTGTTTGAAACTTGTTCGCTATTTGGTTTATATTTCGGCTTCATAGATGGAGCAATGTAATAAAAATAGTAAAAAACCGCTAATCCTACAAACAATAAAACGGTTGCGATCAAAAGCATTGTATTTGTACTCATACTAGTTCCTGCTGTCATAACTCGTGATAAAATACCATTTGGCTCTGTATTTAGAGATGGTAACGAATTTGCGTTGAAATTAAAATACTTAGCCATTTATATATATTCTAGAAGAAATTAAGATTGTCTTTAAACGAATACCATATAAAGACAATTTTATTAATTAAATTAATGTTATTCCGAAGTAATAAAGGAAATTTAGTTGAAATAAATAAGAATACATTTATAAATGATAAATTATATTATGAAAAATTACTTGAAATAAATAAACCACTTCCTAAATTAGAAAAAACTTTTAACAACAAATATAATAAGTAAACCAATAAATAAAGTAAAAATATAACTACATACAATGTTGATACTCAATTGAGCTTGTACTTCTTTTGATATTTTTGATTGGATAGTCGCATTTCTTAAATAATTAGTTTGTTCGTAATTTAAATATAATGTGTAAGAAAGTAGTAATATTATAATAATTTTCATGAATACTGATGTTAAAAAGAAACTACTTAATGGACTGATAATAAATAAAATAATTAAAAAAATGGATATTGCCGAGCAAGTACATACTCTTTTTGTTGTATCTGTAAAAGCTGTTAAACTGAAGTGTTCGTTTGAATTCATATATATAATAAAATATATAAAAATAATATTTTATTTAAGTAATATATAATGAATAAAACACGTAAAGATAGAAACACACATAATAAAACAAAAAAGAAGTATACATTTACAAAAAAAGATTATCAATCAGGTGATGGAATGCAAACTAGCGTTTGGGGTCCTGCCGCGTGGCATTTTCTTCACACAATAAGTTTCAATTATCCTGTCAATCCGACCGCTGAGAATAAAAAACAATATCGTGATTTTATTTATAATTTAAGATATGTATTACCATGTAAGTATTGTAGAATAAATTTGACGAACAATCTTAAAATCAAACCTTTACTAATGTCTCATATGAAAAACAGGGAAACACTCTCGCGGTATATATACGAATTACATGAATTAGTGAATAAAATGTTAGGAAAAAAATCTAATTTATCATATAGTGATGTTAGAGAGAGATACGAACATTTTAGATCAAGATGTACGGAAGAAAAACCAAAAATATTTACATTTAAAAAAGGCCAAACTAGAAAGAAAAAAGAAAAAGGATGTACCGAGCCATTATATGGTAAAAAAGCAAAATGTGTTATTAATATTGTTCCACAAGAAAACAAAATTGCTACATTTCAAATGGATGAAAAATGTATCAAAACTAAAGAATAACAAAAATATTATTAAAATATAATATTTCACCAAAAATTTCCTTTTCATATAATCATTAAATTTTTAGAAATTATTGGATAAAAATTTAATTTACATACCAAATTGAGAGAAATCATTTAATACAGGAGCAGGCAAAAAATCATTATTAATAGCATTATAGTTAGGCACTTTTTTGCATTCAAAGGATGGTTCGGGACATCTGGCGCATGGAGGACATGGTGGACATTTTTCTTGTCTCGGATAAACTGTTGTGCTTACAGGACAAGCAGGACAAACAGGAGGAACTATTTGAG
>Ga0194118_10006382_pt1 | contig 11781 bp, 9 predicted proteins | sample TA2MahsurfametaG_2_FD_148662 | JGI IMG/M metagenome (GOLD analysis project Ga0194118, IMG submission 148662) | Freshwater microbial communities from Lake Tanganyika, Tanzania - TA2015013 Mahale N5 surface | ecosystem: Environmental > Aquatic > Freshwater > Lake | place: Tanzania: Lake Tanganyika...
TTGAGCTTCAAGTTTAGATTTAGTTTCTTGGGCTTTACGCAAGTCGATATGTTTACGTATATTTATCCAGCCTTCAGAGCTTTTACCTTGGATAATCACATCAAAATCAGTAAGCTCTTTTGCAAGACCTACAAAACTTGTTGGATGATTTTTTACAAGGTAGTGCCCTACTTTTTGATTTTCTAGGATCTGTACCTCGTTATTGCCATCTACTACGGTGATCTTTAGATCTTTTAAGACAGGTTTTTGGATTTGTTTTGTCAAAATGGCAAGCTTTCTAGCAAAAGCGGCGTGGGTTTGAGATTTAATCAGTGATCCACCGCTAATGCCTGATAGAAGCTCAAGCATGGTATTGTTATTTTTTGTGCCAGCAACTGCGGCATGGATAAAGAAGTTGCTTTTAGGTGTGTTGACAATTTTTTTGAGTGCTTCTTTTTGCTCATGGATATTTTTTAGTCCGCTGCCGTTTGTCAAAATGATCACACTAAAGAGATCGTCAGATTTTTCTGCTTCTTCGTGCAAAATAGAAATGAGATCGAGCATCGATGTGTCTGAAGAGAGCCATGGCTGATATTGTTTATCCAAAAACTCTTTTGCCGCTTTAAAGTTTTGTTTTGCAGGTAGCAAGTCGTTTGGAGTTAAGTAGCTAACGGAATTATCGAACATGAAGATGTTGAATAGATGTGCATCATCGATAAAATAAAGGGCGTTTGCTACAGCATTTTTAAATACCTCAAAGCGATGCGGCTCTACACTAGAAGAGCGATCGATCAAATAATAGATGTGATGCCTAAGTTGGCTTTTGGCCCTATTTTCTAATACAGAAAGATTGAGCGAGAAAGTGTAGCCATCTTCTTTTTTCAAATAAGCTACTTCTGGATCGATGATGAAATCTGAAGAGAGAGATTCTGTATTGAGATCATGAAGATTAGGAAGGCTAAGAAGATAATTAGCTGTAGAGCGGTGGATTCGGTTTTTTTCTTTAGCGTTTTCTTGAACGGTGACTTGACGTGCAAACGATTTGGTTTCTAAAAGTGAAACGCCTTCTTGGTAGTTCGCATTAAAGGGGATAATATTGTCAAAATTGATCAATTTTACAGGTTTTCTCGGGTCGATGATCATATCGGGTAGACGCAATTTATTGACGAGCTTATCAAAACCAGAAATCACTTTTTTTGCACTTTCTTGAGGTTTGTCGTTCGTGAAAAAGTTTTTTTCGTAATTTTGTATTTCAATAGGAGTTTTGTAGAAAAGATTTTGATCATTTGAAAAATGATTTTTATCAAATCTAAAGCCAAACTTTTGCGCTACGAGGTGAGATTTGTCTACTAAAGCGTTGTAGCCGTTATGAGCAATTCTAGAAAGAAGAGAGACTACTTTAGTTTCAGGAGGATCTAAATTGAACATCGTAGTAGAGAGCATAGCTTGTGCAAAAGTTCCAAATACTACCTCTGCTTGGGCTTTTTCCCACACTTGAGGAATAGTAGCTTCGTTTGTAAAAGCAGGTTCAGATGAAAAAGCGTGGATAGCGTATTTAGGAAAGCTTTTTGCACTAAATGCATTTTTTTGTTTACGCATCTCAAAATGGGTAGCTTTTGAGACTAAATCAAAAGAAGAGCCATTTTTGGATTCATCAAACTTTTCTTTGAATTTGATTTTCTTAACAGGCACTCTTTTTTGAAATTGTAAAAAAACATCTTTGGAATCCACTTCGATTTTTGTGGTTTTTTCACTTTCTAGAGTATAAGAGCCCATTTTCGTAGAAAGAAGATCTACACTATCGGTGCTGATTTCTTTAGAGACGATATTTTGGAAAAAGTTTGCATCGGAAGAGGTAAAATGCAGTTGAGGTTTTGTAATGCTTTGATCTACTTTTTCAAGCTCATATTCTGGCAAAGTTTCTAGCTCAAAATAGGAATTTTTAGACCAAACTCTAACATTTTGAAGATGCAAATCTAAATCATCATGAAGACCATCTTTGATTGAAAGGGGAGATTCTTTAGCATATTGACGATTCATCAACGGTAGCTTTTTCTTGCTGTCGACGAGGTTTTTGATGGTCAAAGAGTTTTTGTAGGCATTTTCAATGGCATCAAATGTCTGTTTAGCTTGTAATTTTTCTTTTACATCCCGATAAGGGTGATCTTTTGAATGAAGCAGCGCAATCGATGAAGCTTCTTGAGTTGGAATCTTGGCATCTTTTGTGTAGCTAATTTCTAATTCGGAAAGTTTTGTCAGTGAAGTATCTATTTTTGATTGTACAAAACTAGAAAGAGCTTCATCAGGTTCAAATTGGTAAAGATTTTCGCTTATTTCAGAAGAGAGTAGAGGACTATAAGAAGAAACAACCTCTTCAGAATTGAAAAAAGCTTTTGCATTTTCATCGACTCTGATTTCAGAAGAAAAAGAGAGATTTAAATCTTCATCTTGTAAAGATAGCGCTAAATCAGAAGAAGCTGTCAGATTTTCTAAGTTTTTTCTAGTTGCACGAGTATCTTTATGAATGATCAAGTGATCTTGAGAAGAAGTTTCTAAGAGAGAATCGTTAGTAGGTTTTGTGATTTTTAAAGAGCGTGGAGAATGGGCGGAAAGATTTAAAGGTGCATCGATATCGATTGTTTTTTCAGACAAAACATCAAAAAGATCGTGCGACTCTTTTTTTAATGTAGATGAAGCGTAAGGAGATGTGGGCATCTCAAGCGTTTCATCATATTGGAGAGTCCCTGCGCTAAGCAAGGACGCAATCATGAAAATCTCCATTTAGTAGAGCTTTCCTGCTTGTATAGCTTTTTGGCTGTTTTGTATGCGGTTATAGAGGTAGTGAGTTAAATAATTAGAAGCCAAACAACCATTCAAAAGTTTTTCTGCTTCTTCTTGTTTACTTAAGGCGCTCACTCTATTTCCATTTTTTTCTTCGATCAATGATTCAGTGCGCAGTATTTCTGCTTTAACAAAACGCATGTAGAGATCAAAGAGCTCTTGTTTATCGTTTTGTTTTTTGAGCATATCACCATAGCGCACAACTATAGGATCTTCTTGGTTACTATAATCTTCTTGAATTCTATTCAAGAAGAAAACATAGCGCTCTTCACATTCATCTTTTGAAATCATATTGGCCCGTATCCAAGAATATTCAATCGATGCTTCTAAATGGATAGGTTCAGATTGTGCATGCTTACGTATTTGCAATTCTTTGAGATTATTGAGAATTTGGACAACTTGTGGATTGTCCTCAATTTTTTGATTAGTGGATAGCAAATGGAACTGTAAGCGATTGGCATGTAAAGTAGCAAATTCAGAAACAAAAGTTGGTTTACTGCGATAATTCGTGGATATGAAATTATAGGTTTCATATGCATTTTCTTGATCTTCTAAATATTCGTAAGTTTTTGCAAGTTCTAAAAGCGTCTCTTTTTGTAGTTTCCAATCCCAAGAGCGGTTCAATTGTTGCTGCTCTGCTAGATCCTTCAAAACAAGCATTTTTTGCTTTAGCTTCTTTTCTTTTCCTAAAAGATTTGCAAATTTCAACACTTCCCATTCAAGATGGGTTTGATCATTTGTCAGATTGATCAATTTTTCAGAAGAGGAAATAAGAATTGTTTCAAAAAGGTTGTAAGATCTCTGATAGAGTTCATTGTTTTCTAAAGAATCTGTAGAGGGGTCTGCTTCAAATAAATAGGTGGGCTTCATCAATTTGTCGTAGTAGTAATTTGCAAGCCACAATTTATTTTCTAATTTAACAGGAAGATCTTTAAGGCTCATTGCTTGATAAAGATGTTCTGCAGCAAGTTGGTACAATGAATTGAGCTCTACTTGGTCAGCTTGCATTCTGTTGGAGTGGATTGAAGCTTTTTCAATCATCGATAAATAGACGTTATAAAGCTCAAGGTGAATAGAAGATTTATTTTTTAGATCAGGATCTATTTTAAGCGCATTTTCTGCATGCTTACAAAATAGTTCAGGATTTTTGCCTACTTTGTGGTGACTTAATGCAATCAAAAGATGTGTTTCAGGGATCGATGGATCATCTTTGTATTCGATTAAATATTCATTTAGTTTATTAAGAGCTACATCGTACAAACCTAATTCGTACATTACTTTGGCTTGTAAGAACAAGCACTCTTTCAGCTCTTCTTGACTGAGAACGCCCTCTTCTTTGATGACATTTGTCAAATCCTGTAAGAAGTTGTTTTTGGTATAGTAGGTATTGCCGTTTCCTTCTACTTGTTTGGCTAAATTGAGTGAGCATGATAAAAGATATTTCCACGCAATTTTGCTATGATGAGATTTTGGATAGTGATGAACAAACGAATTAAGCGTGCTGTGTGATTTTTCAAAGCGCTGATTGTTATAGGTTACTAAACTGTATTCTAAAAACAGTGTCTCTGTGTCTTCAAAATTAGGATAATTCGTGATGATTTGTTCAAGTTTTTGCTCTGCTTCTAAAAAATTGCCGGCCTCTTTTAGCATCATTGCATGGATGAAAATAGCTTGGGGCAATTCATCATCCAAAGGAAAAAGATTTTCAAAACGAGTGAGCGCCATGTCAAAAGATTCTTCGTTGTCTAGTTTTTGTGCGCAGTTCATGAGCATAAGAAGTGAATTTCTATATTGAGGAGAAAGCGATTCTTCAAAAGAAGTATATCTAGTTAAAAAAGCGATCGCTTGTTCGTAGTTTTTTTCTGCAAAATGGCTTCTTCCCACAATATAATCTAGTGAAAGCTCTTTTTCTTGTTCTAAAGATGAAGCAACATCAGGGTAGTGAGAAAGTACATCTTGAAAACGATCTTCTTGGAAAAAAAGAATCAAACGATTGAGTTTTGCATCGTTAGCTTTAGCGCCATCTTTTTCGATGATTGATGAAAAGGTTTGTATTGCTAAACTTCGATCATATTCTGCTTGGCATAAAGCAGTATGAAACATGAGCTCTTCTTTTCTTTCTGAGTGTCTTTCTGCTAGTTGTGAAAAATAGGATGCTGATTTTTTATAATCACCGAATGTGCGATAAATTTCTGCTAAAGCAAACATCGTAGGATCGTTAAACGACGTATGGATGATTGATTCATAAAGAGGTTTTGCTTGTTCTATGAGTTCTAATTTTTTCTTTTATCTTCACATTGTGACAAAAGATCTAAAATAGGCTTCAGCCATCAAGAAAGTGAATTCATCTTTTCGTAAATCAATATCACTTGAAGATTTTTTTAGATAAGGGGATCCTTCTTTGATCATATCTGTAAATAAAGAAAGCTCATAGTAGCACTGCAGTTTGTTGATAAGTACTTTTTCTGAAGTTGAGGGATCTTTAATTGTTTGATATGTTTTTAATGCCTCGCTGTATAAGTTTTCTTGCAGATAAAGATCAGCAAGTATAGCACGCAAGTGATCTCCAATTTTACTATTTGGATATTCAATCAAAAAACTCAAAATCTGTTTTTGCACAAGTTTGTAATCTTCATCTTTCCAAAATTCTGCAATTCGACGAATCAAGAACGCTTCTTCTTTGGATTCTGCTAAATCTTGAAGTTTATTTGAGGCGATCGGAGCCTTATTTGCCGCAGAAACACTCAATGGAATTGAAGAGAGTGATAAGAGCATCGAGAAGGCAAATTTTGCAGATTTTGCATGCATGTGTGCACCATTTTTTTATTCCCGATTATACAGTCTAAGAATTTTTGAGATAGAAAAAACAGATTTAGAATAAAGAAATTTTTATTCACTGTTTTTCTTCAAAAAGAGAAGAACAATTATATGAGGTTAATATGATGCAGCTGGTTTTCTAAAATTGCCTTCTAGGATATGCGAAAAGCACTTTCTATGAACACATCGTAGTGTTTGATCAAGTCAGATGCACTCTTAGCATCGATGCGAGAAAGTTTTTCATAAATACGAAGACCAAGTGCTACTTTTCCATTTTTGAAATAAAGAAGCCCTAATCTTAGTAAGATTTCTTTATCATCAGGACGAAGTGAAAGAAGCACTTCATATTCTCGTATTTCTTCAAAAGTCATTTCTAGGTGGTGATAACAAGAAGCGAGCGCAGCATGGATCCATGGATCGTTTGGAGCGAGGTCATCGAGAACTTTTAGTTCTTCAATAGCTCTATTTGTAGCAAGCTCAAAGCGCTCTTTGTTGATTTTCAAGCTGAAGATTTTTTTGATGAAATAGGAGTCTTGATAAAGAGGATCGTCAGGAAGATCATAAATTTTAGCTAGCGCAATGAATGTATTCGCAAGTGATGTATGCACAGCTAAATTTACAGGAAGAGTTTTGATCAGCTGGATATGCTCTTTGATGGCAACTGTCATGAGAGCTTCTTGCATTTTTTGTACATCTTTCCAGTTGAGTAGAAACCCTAGAAGAACAGTAATTTTTTCATTGAAGCGGAAAGGTGGCAGAGAAATCGTGTATGTTCCGCTTTGGTATAAAAAGGTTGTGAGCTGAAAAGCGCTATTGGCAATATTGAGGTGGTAGTCTAAAAGAGAAATATCGTGAGACATTTGTCTTTTTAAAAGAGTGAAATATTCTCTTTGAATTTCTTGCATTTGCTCTGCTTTTTTTCCTTGGAAGTAGTAGATCAAAACGACATAAGAAAAAAGGCTTAAAAGAAAAAGAGCAATACAAGCAGCTAAACCAAAACTTTTACTTCCCTCGGTGATAAAAGAGATCAGCAAGCCAAATTGACCTAACAAGATTAAGGCAAAAGAGAGGTGAAAAAACAGATAAGAGCGTATAACTGCTCTAAATTTACCTATAGCAGTTTGGCATTCACGATGAATTGCATCAGAAAATTCATCGCTAGTAAACGTAGATGTGGCACTTGTTTGGTAAAAAGTCGCCATCTGGGTTCATCCGCCATTTTTTCTATAGAGGTTTATCCTAAAATGTGCTTTTCTTCAAGCACTATCTGTCATCTATTCCACCTCCTTAATTAAGTCTTAATATCCAACGTTTGATTGTCCTTGCCACCAGCGGATGAAACCGTCGCTGAAACCGCAATCTTTTAAATAACTTTTTTGTTCGGAAGTTAAAGGTTGTAGATTGGATTTCTTCAATTTTTGTTTGATTTCAGATTCAGACATCCCATCTTCATTCTTCCATTCACATAAATCCTTAAGTTTTAGCTTCTGTTTGTTGCCATTTTCATCCATCCATGAGCCAACTAACGCGCCTGCTAAAGTGCCTACGGCTGCTCCGATAAGAGCCCCTTTACCGCCTCCAGCTATTCCTCCAATAGCTGCACCGCCTATCGCTCCGCCAAGAGCTCCTGATTGTGTATTAGTAGCGCAGCTAGTCATCAAAAAGCTGATGCAAAGTGCTGCATAGGTTGTTTTTTTCATATTTTTTTCTCCATTATGTTCTAATCATGAAATTTATTACTTTGAAAGAGACCCCTTCACTTTGCAATTGGATGATTTCACTAGTAGTCAATGTGAATTTGCTATGGGTGAAAAGAAGAACTTGAATCATTGTATCTGGTTGTATGCCAGAGCGTTGCATTTGTATTACATCGCTTGTATCTAACGCGCTGCCTTTTTTGATTTTATCTAGCGTCTTAAGACTTACACGAGCTAAGACATCTCGATCTTCATAACTTAAATAGGTAGCATGATCATTAGGACATTCTGCGGAAGAGCGCTCTTTACTAACAACAGACGTTGTATAAGTAGGGCTTTTTCCTCCGCAGGCACTGCAAAGAATGCATAAGGAGAAGATAATTAATATATTACGTTTCATAAGGCCCTTATTAATTAATAACTTGTGCCTTCTTATAAACATAATATTGATTAATTATCAATATTATTGAAATAAAACTAAATTGATAATTCTACTTCTTCTAATTCTATTTCCATGTCATTATCGATTTGTTCATCGATATGTGATTTAAATCGGTATCCTACTCCGCGTACAGTATCTATCCAATTGAAGTTTGGCCCAAGTTTCCTTCTTAAAGCCGCTACATGGACGTCGATATTTCTATCAACAACGAAAGCATCATCGTTATGGATATCGTCGAGAAGTTGATTGCGAGTAAGTACTTTCCCTTTGTTTGTCACTAGGCGCTTCAAAATTCCAAATTCAGAGAGAGTCAAAGAGATAATCTTTTCCCCTTTCTTGAGAATATAGCGTTCTGGCTCCATAGTGAATTCACCAAACGTCAACGTTTTTGGCGAACGGTCAGCATCTTTGCCTCTGCGAAGAACTGCTTTGATTCTAGACATGAGTACTTTAGGGGAAAAGGGCTTAGAGACATAGTCATCAGCTCCTAGTTCAAGACCCAGCATCGTATCGATTTCTTCGTTTTTTGCACTTAAGATGATGATTGGTATGTTCTTAAGATCAGGGTTGTTCTTGATTTTTCTGCAAACATCGAATCCGTTTTGCCCTGGAAGCATGATATCTAGTAAAACTAAATCAGGCTTTTCTCTTTCGACAGCTCTTAGGCCATTTAGTCCGTCTATTCGACATGGAGTTTATAACCAGAGAGCTCTGCTTGAAGCTTAATGAGAGCTGCAATATCTTCTTCATCTTCTATGAGTAGGATTCTTTTTTTCTGACTCATGCAATTTTCCTCAGTATTAATCTGTTTTTTTAGGAACTAAAAGATCTTGACCCGCAAGGATCAAATCGTTGTTCATATGATTGATTTTGCGTAGCATTTCTGCAGATGTTCGATGTTCTTTGGCAATCTTGTCGAGTGTATCTCCCGATTTAACGCGATAGGGAAGAAAGTGGCGTCCTTCAACTTCCATAGTGCCTTGACTGATGGCAATTTCACTTAAAGTCCTCAAATGGTCTTTAACTTTTGCCATTTCAGCGATCGTCTGATTGTGCAAAGAAATATTTCGCTCAATTTCACCGATTTTTTCTCTATATTGAGCTAAAGCTTTTTGCATTTCCTGATTGTGATGAGCTACAGTCTGTAAGTGCTTTTCCACTTCTTCTTGTTTTTTTTCAACCAAGGAGATTTTTTGGTGCAGCTGAGCTAAAATGCTTTGCGTTTTTTCCAGCTTGGCAGCTTCGGTTCCTAAGCCCTCTTTTCGCATTGTCAATAAGGTCTCTTCATTGCTTTGCGATTTTCCTTCAAGAACGCTCAATTCCAGCTGATGTGTGTGAATATCGTGCTTGATTTCATCAATTTCAGAGCGCATTTTGTGCAGTGCAATTTCTGTTTGGTACTCTGCACCTGCTGAACCTGTAATACAGCCGCTCAAAGCTAAAGATAAAAGTAGATATCGTTTCATCCTGCCTGCTTATCATAGAGTTTGAATTCAACTCGGCGATTTTTTGCCCACGCTTCGTGTGAGTGTCCTTTGTCGCACGGTTTTTCTTTACCATAAGAAATTGTGTGCACCTGATCTGCTTTGACTCCATGTTTGATCAAAAGCGAACGGATGTGGTTTGCTCTGCGCATTCCTAGAGCTAAATTATAGGACTCAGAAGCTCTCTCATCACAATGGCCTGCTACAAAGATATAGGTAAGGGGATGCTTCTTCAAATAGCTAGCCATCTTTTGTACAAAGAGCTCTTGATCAGAATTCATTAAAGTGTACTGATCTGTGCGGAAATGGATAGGACGGAAAATTTCTTGCAAAGCCGTAGAAGGGCTTCTAAAAGATTCAATGCCCGGTATTTCGCTTCTATCAGATCCAGGAGAAAATTTTGCTTGAGCAATAGATGCTTCAATGAAGCCTCCTCGATTGTCGAGATCTTGATCTCTTAGAGGAACAAAATCTTCTTCATGGCTTGCATAAAATTCTCTTGAGCTAGAAACAAGTCTAGAATCTGGTACTTCTTTGAAAAGAGATTGCCCTTTTCTATTGACGTAGCGAGAAGCTGTTTTTGTATCTTCCCATAGATTCATTGTGCTCATACATCCGGTCAGAAGTAAAAGCAAGGGGATCGGTGAGAATTTCTTAATCATGATAAATGCCACTCCATGTAGTTAAGGCTCCCATGCGGGATAATGTTTTTTTCCAGGTCCTCGAGTAATTTGTACAGGTTCTTGTTGATTTAAGTCGAGTAAGAAGATGTCAAAAGTAGGAGATGTTGTGTTAAAGACAATATGCAGACTATCATGGGCAAAAGAGGGGTTTTCTTTATCTCCTTGTCCAGTTGTAAGTTGCATTTCTTCTTGCTTTTCGACGTCATATAACCAAATTTGCCTGACTCCATTAGTTTTAGCACTATATACTATTTTTTTTCCATCTGAAGACCAAGAAGGAGATGTATTTTCTTTATTGATATGAGTGATGCAATGAAGTTCAGGAGCTTTTCTATCTCTTAGTACGCTGAGAAGATCCACGATGAAGATCTTAGGAGTTCCCTCTTTATCAGAGACAAATGCGAGCTTTGACCCATCAGGACTAAAAGTCGGAGATGCTTGAACGCTGTTAGGGTGGGAAAAAATTTGGACAGGTTTATGCAAAACACCACGCTCTTTATCAAAAAGCTGTAAGAATAAATCGGCTCTCCCTGAAGCATCGCATATGAAAGCGATCTTATCAAATTTTCTTGAAATGGCGGGAAGCAGCTGATTGCCTCTAAGCGGTATGCAAGCAAATCCTTGCCGATCTAGGCTAGTATTCATGTAGATCTTAGGAGCGCCGTGCTTATAGCAAACGTACATGAAAGAGTAGTCGCTGCGATTTTTATTGTTTGGCTTCTCAGGAATAAATAATGGGCAGATACTGTAGCTATTTTCAAAAGAGATCTGTTTAAGGTCGTTGCCATCGATGCCACATTCCCAGATTTCAGAGATCCAATCAGAGCCTTCTTCAGGCTGCATGGCAAATAGGATCCGTTTTTGTGCTATACCTTCAACCCCAAAGAGGGATTTATGAATAAGATCAGAAATTTTATGGATGAGCAGGCGGTCTTCTCTAATCGAAGAGCTAAGCTCTAGCGGTAGCAATTCCCGAATACAGGCATGTTTTACATCGAAAATTTTGATCGTAATTTTGTTTTGACGAATTTCAGGGACAATCACATAGTGCGTGCCTAGATTTGACCAATATCCAATATTGAAAGTCTCATCAAGCACCCGTTTTTCACTTTCTTCTTTTTGGCTCAAAACATGGGCAAACCCTCCGCATCGCAAGTCAAAAAGAAGGGTCTTATGGAGTGTTTTGGCGTAGTCTTCTGAGATCTTATCAGATTCTATTAAGATATTCGATAGATAGACAAAACGCGCTGTTTGAGCCGTCTCAAGCTTAATTACAAGGTCTTCAGCAAAAGCTGTGGAGAATAAGAAAAATAGAAAAAATTTTAACAAAACTTAGCCTTGGTCTTCACAAAATGTCACTGTTATACAAAGAGCTGCAGCCTTAGGCGGAGGTGGCAATCGCAAATGAGGAAGCGTTGTTTCCAAGTAGCGAAAGTTCTCCTCACTCTTTATAGAAACAGTCTCTATCTTACCAATCTCTCCATTTGGTTGTACAGTGATACTTAATTTAACCGCACCAATCGAAGGAAGAGTAAGACTTTGGCGAAAAATTTCGCTGATTTGCTCAAAATAGCTGTCTTCTTTTGCATTGAACAGTCGAGCATCTTCTAAAGAATCAAAACGGATTTCTTCGATAGCGTCTTTAAGAGGCTTTTGCTCAATTTTTTTAAGATTAGATTCTATGGAAGTGATGCTCGATTCCAGTTCTTTCAAAAGATCCTGAGCTTTACTAACTTTAGCAGAAGAGGGGCTAGGAGCGGGACTGGTTTTTTTCACTAAAGGCTTAGCTTTGGGTTTTTTTGCTACAGGTTTTGGTTTTTCTTTTGCTGCGGCAGTCT
>Ga0194118_10006383_pt1 | contig 11780 bp, 7 predicted proteins | sample TA2MahsurfametaG_2_FD_148662 | JGI IMG/M metagenome (GOLD analysis project Ga0194118, IMG submission 148662) | Freshwater microbial communities from Lake Tanganyika, Tanzania - TA2015013 Mahale N5 surface | ecosystem: Environmental > Aquatic > Freshwater > Lake | place: Tanzania: Lake Tanganyika...
TGTCTCCAAATTGTCCCCAACAAGGTGCATTTTTATGCTTTTATATGCTTTTTTCAACATATAAAAAAGCCTGAAAATCAACGCAATTCATTGATATTCAGGCTTTTAAGTGGTGTGGGGCGAACACTCACCCTTTACAATCAGTTGAAGCGATAATCATTTTTGACTATCGGCTGAAACCTTTACTGGAAAGGGGTTTCAGCGAATTTTGTTTGCAGAAAAAACTGCTGTTTTCTGCTTTATAAAGATCTTTCTGAAGAGCACCGTGCTCGGGAAGTACTCTGGTTAGTTGTAAAAGTAAGCAGTAATAATGATTTCTGGCAATTTGTCTAAATTTTAAGATTTATGAATGGTACTGTCACATCTTTACACTTCGTTAAAAAATGATGGACGGTCTTTTCCATTGGATTCATTAGAACATTACTTTTTGTAATTATCAATGTACCACGCTCCGCGCGGCTTGTTGCTACATTGAAAACCTTGGGGTCGAGCTCAATATAAGAATTTGATAATGGCATATAGTATATCGTATAGTCTGTGGTTATTCCTTGAATCCGATGGATTGTACTAATAGTAATGTTCTTTTTCAGGAATCCTTTTTCACTTATGGCTTCGGTTAAAAGTTTCTCCAGATAAATCGTTGGTACTAAAATAGCGATACTTATATCCGGTGAATCCACAAAAAGCCCTATCAATATGTTGTTTATTCTTTCTAATAACTCTGATTGACTTAAAGCATTTTCTCCTACAATATCGATGCTTGCAATGGTAACACCCCCATTTGTGTGAAATATATTCCCAACTTTTTGAGGATGTGATATTTTTCCATTTAAAGGAGAGTTGCTCTTAAGTTTATTGTCGTAAAATAAACCCGTTAGGTTTGAAGCATCTGATGTCAAACGTCTGGTTTTGGTTAAGCGAAAGGTTGCCATTGGATTCAGTGTATTGGCTAACGTATCTAACCCTAATTGTACCTTATCTATATTGGGATTTATCTTAAGCAATTTTTTCTTGTTTGTAATTACTATCGGGGGGAGTTGTTGTTGATCACCTATAATCAATACTTTACTTGTCAGCTCTTCAAACATAGCTAATGTGGCAAAAAAAGCTTGGGATGCTTCTTCAATAATGAGTAAATCAAATCGCTTGGATTCATTTATCAAATCTTTGTAGAATTCAGATAGCATATAATAGGTAGTTAGCAATAAACTTCCCTGCTTGGGTAAAAAGCTTGCAATAGGTTGGAGTTTGGGGTTTAGCTTTTGCTCATCCTTGCTCAAGTTTGTTTTATACACCACCTCTGCATTTGATGATGATATCAAACCTGGTTGTCTGGAGATTTCTAACAATGCTTTATTAGTTAATGCACATACTGCCACCGCTTTATTGTGTTTTAAATAATAATCGCAAATAGCTGCTGCCTGATAGGACTTGCCTGTTCCCGGAGGGCCTTGCACTAATGCAGTATCATTTGATTTAATAATATCTATAAAGTAATCGGTTGTTACTGAATCATTGTCAATATCTGTCGGATTCCAAAAAGTTTCTTTTGTGTTTAAAGAATCAAGCTTATTGCCTGAATTGGAAACAAAAACTTTGAGATTTGTGAGATAGTTGATAGGTGGATACTTTTTTGCGACCACAAGAAGAGGCTTATGGCCTTGAGTTAAATACTCTTTTTTCAATAAATCGAAAAACGAGCTGTCTTCAAAAGTTACTTCAAGAAAATTATATTCAGCGTCACTTGACCCATATTGAATTGCCTGTCCATCTGAACCTTGTTTGTTGTAATAATTCTTATCTGAGGAATAAATAAACTCCTGAAAAGTAAAAGTCCAATCATTGGGAGAACCTTCCGCAGCATTGCCAACGATGCCAAAAAAATACGGCCAATGGAGTCTTGGGGCTTCTTTTCGCTTAAAACGAATAATAACAGTACCCTTTTCATCATCCACATCCCAAAACCTTCCAATAAATAGCTTTTTATCCTTTATCAAAAGGTTCATTCTCTTTCTGATATAGGTTCTCCAATCGTCCAGTTGGGTCTGGATTTCTACTTCATAAAAAGCTATATGTTGTTCTTTGGTTATCACTTGGTATTTAATTAGTATCCACCCGTATCATCGATTCTTGCATGGATTGTGTTCATTGGATTATTATTGGTCTCAGGTTCCTCAAAAAACAACTTATCAAAATGCTCATTAGTCTTGAGTCTGAATATAATCCAAAGACGAGAGGCATCCTCAAATTTGCCCTTTAGCATTTCATCCAATTCGCTGGCATTGGCTCTACTTTCTATTCTCATCACCTGAAAGTCAGTTGGATTATCACTATTTACATCCAGTACTTCCTGCTTTGATCTAAATAATTCAAATTCGCCATACCCTTTATCTGCAAACAACATTACATTTGGGTCATACTGGTTGTCCAATCTATCCCATGCTTTTTTAGTTAAATACAGCAACCCCAATCGAGCTGACCTACACATGACTGTGTATTGTACACCATTTTTATAAACCGGAGCAAGTTGAGCATATTCATGGGTGTCGATTAGTTGTTTGTTCGCATGGAAAACATCATAGCCCTCACCGTCAAGATAAACAAGTGCTAATGCCAAAGCTGCCAGGTTTAATTTTTTTCTAAACTCTTCCGGAACAACTCCATCAAACAATTTCATGATGGCTTCTTCTTCCTCAGGAGATAGTTCTCGAGGGGTACGATTATTCTCAAAGTCAGATTTCCAGGAGTTGAGCCTATAAAAAAAATCAGGGATATGGTCTTTAATAGAGTGGGGCAGGGCATTCTCAATACTTTCTGCCACTATATGAGAATTATCTACTTTCTCATAGAATCCTTCATAAAAGGTTCTTATTATTTCATCGTTGTAGCTTACTTTTCTAGGCAAACTGCTGCCCTTGAATATTTTTATAATGTAGTTGTCTTTTTCAGGCCAAAATTTGTAAAAACCCAAATTACAATCCCGTAGATTTTGCAGCACATTTTCCGTATCTAATTCAGATGAAACCGATAATTTAGTTAGATTTAACTCGTCTAGAAATGCATCTGGCAATAACTCATCAATAACTATTTTACCCGCTTTGTTTAAATGATTCCATACATCACTCTTGTGATTACCCCATCCTTCCCATATAAGATGATATTGCTCATTTTCTTTAGTTTTATAAAGCTGATAGGTCTTACAAGTAATATCTGTGGGTAAGGGTAGCGGTAAAGTTTTGATGCTAATATTTAAAGCAAGTGCCCTCTCGTAGAGTGGTTTAAGTAATGAAGCAGCGTAGTTTCGATCGTTGTGCTTTGTTAAAAGCCACTCAAATGTATTAACCAGTAAATCAGGCTCTGTAATTCCCCCTCTGGCAGCATCCATATTTACAGTAGCATCGCCCAACAAGCCCTTACGAAGTTGAACAACCGGAGAACTTTCATTTTTGATACCCATTTTTGATATAAATGCCTGCACTTCATCATTAACCTTGCTCTCTATCCATGCTTTCAACCATCCTGGCAATTGCTCGGTTTCCAAGGCATATTCATCTGCGGCTAAAAGCAAATCAGGATTGAAACCTGTAATAATTTCCTGATTGACAAATTGCGTGTAATTGCCTTCCTTTAAACAGTAATCTAAAAATCGATGTAGTTCTTTAATGTATTCTTCGTTGTTTACGACTTGCACCGCAGAAAAGAATATTTTACCCTCTAATACTTTTTCATCAGGATACAGAGATTGGTAGTAGGATAAAAACAATGTTTGAGCAGCATCATAGTATGCGGGATTCAGTTCATTCAGTTCCTTAAGAATTTTCTTGGGTGTTCTACCTTCATCTTTTAGTAAAGCAATTAAATTTTTATTGTCATCAAAACCATCAAACTTTTCAATTATTTCTGATAATGGGAATGTTCTATTCTTGTATGCAGGTATTATATCGGATAGCTTAGTTTTTAACCTTACATTCTTATCATAGAAGTACACGTCTTCTGATATTGCCCTTTCTAACAAAGGTTGGCCATCAATGGTAATTTTATTTTTAAAGTTCTTTAATTTGTCTTTATCTGGGACGATATACTGTATAGCAATTTTTAATATTCTAAATTCATCATCTTCGGAAATGTATGTTTTTGACGTATTAATATTTAGTTCCACTAAATTCTCCAAAAACTGAAGATTCAATTTAGGATCATTTGAACTCTGAATATGGTTAGCCAAATCAATATTAGCATAACCTTCCTCTAAAAGATATTTTAGCAAAGAAGCCTCTTCCAATAGTCCTATTTTACTTCTCTCTTTGGTGTAAAGCTCTGATGGAAATAGGGTCAACTTGGCTTTAAATATTGAAGCTTCAATTAATTTAATTAAATCAAGGTCGGTCGTATAATAAGCAAAAGTTCCAATCGCCTTGCCAATAGTTATTTTTTCATCTACTTTTGAAAAAGTAAGGTTTTGTAATAGATCTTTTTCCCCATTTGATTCCGCCCAATCTAAAAAATCGTTTATAGGAATAACATCAATTGAGTCTTGTTTAGGTGTAATTGCTGCCAGTTGAAAATTATTTCCCCCTAAAGCAAAGGGAGCTTTGATTTGTAAAGCAGAAAAATGAGGCAGTTTTTCATCGGAAATGGTTTCTATAACCAACTTTACAGACGAATACTTACTTGTGTCTGATAATTTAGAAAAGCTATCAGGCCAATAAGCGGATGATGCAAAAGCAAATTTGGCGGTTGATTCAATATAAACCCAGGGGATTGCTGAATAAAAATAAGTTTCCTCCGGCTTATTCTTATGTAGTTTTAGTATGTATGCGTAAAACTCCTGTAAATTATCACTGTTGATGTTTGTAAGTAGTTCATTGTAACTCTCAAGATTACAAAATAACTTCAACAATAAATCCTTCTCTTTTAATAGTTGTGCTTGAAATGTTGCATCCAAAGCATTTTCCTCAACAGCATCAATCACAAAATCATTTAACCAGGTTGGTAAATCCTTGCAGGTATTTGAAATGAGGCTGTTTAAGGGCTTCAATGAATCCTCTTTTTTCTTGGATTTAAATAAAGGAAGTGCTTTTGCATATTTTTCCGGACCAACATCCACAAGGCCCTTAAAAAAAGCCATTAAAGTGTTCTTTTCTACTGCGGTTAGTTTGCTTAAATCTTTTGCAGAAGCGATGTGATCATAAAGCTTTACATCAGACTTAATATAACTATCCTGTTGAAGAACAATGGCTTTTAAATGCTTTAATTTATCATCATCAATATTAAATTCAGATAAGCCAAAACCAATTTTAGTAAGAATGGATTCTAATTCAGATGTTTTATTTGCCCTTAAGAAACATATTGGATTCGCTAAAAAATCCTTTAACGATACTACTGATTTCTCTAATCTGACTATTGGAAGATTTAATATCCAGTTACTATCAACATCATTTATATTACAGAATTTATCTAGCCAGGTTATAACATTCTTGTAACTTTCAGTTTCTAAGACAAAAAGAGCTTTTGAAAAATATGTCTGCTTGTCTTTGTCTTGAAAATGCAATGTGAGTCTGTCAGCAGTATATTTTTCAATGTTAAGGTAATCTTTATTTAAAATATGATTGCTGATTTCACCTGCAGGAAGCACCTTAGCAGTTTCAGAAATAATGTAGAATGTTTCCGGGTTTAATACTTTGGATAATTGGGTGTCATCCAATATCAATTCTGTTGTACGTTTTACATCACCATTAATGTCTGTAATAAAAGCTAATTGGTTTATTGAATCCAAAAACCCCCGATTAAATGACTTGTTAATTTCTCTAAGTTCTTCGTCTTCCTCATTTAACAAATTTTCTGGCAGTAGCTGAAGATAAGACTTAACATACTTGCGTTTTACCAACCCATCAACCGTTTCCTGCACATTGCATAGTGAAACAAGGCTCTCAATGCTATTCTTCCCAATATGATACATGAGATACTGGTTCCATTTATTTTCTTTCAAAATAAATTCACGAGATGTATTTGTTATGAAATCAGCATTAACTAGAAAAGGGAAACCAAATCTTTGATCAGAAGTAGGCAGATAATTATATAGGATTGAGTGGCTTTTATCTAATTTAACGACTTCATTGTCCTTTATCTGTGAAGCAAAGGTCATTCTAGTGCTGCTAAGTAAACCTAACTTTTCCGGAATACTTTTTATCTCTCCAAATTCATCTTTAAACTTAAAAACCCCCTCTTTCTCTTCAAACTTCTCAATGTTAAATCCAGCTTTGGAAAACTCTTCATTATTTATTTCAACATCAAAATGAAGTTTTGAAAATGTAGCTACATGATTATCATTATGAAATATATCGATTAAATCATTCGCTTCCCTTAATTCAATTGATTGTTGTTTCAGTAATGAACTTGAATCCGGTTTATAATAATCGAACTTCTTTGTATTTCTTAGAAAAAGGATGAATTTGGGCTTGCTTAAAATGCTTTCAATCATCAAAGAATAATTCTTTGCATTAATTACATTCTCACCAATTTGAAGTGCGATATTAACCTCCGCATATTTAGTAAATTCCGAGTTTGTCAGTTCATCAGGAAATTCATTTCTGTTAACCCAGATTGGCTTTATCTGCCAGGGAATATTGTCAATATTTTCATATTTTTCTTTGTTTTTAGAATAATCCAGGTGGAACTGCTCGTAATCTTTAGGGCTGTTTGATAGTAATCTTATTTGTCTTGCATAGAGCGTTTCGAAGTCATTGTACACAGAATCGTTTTTGTCAAATTTGAATGAATAGCTACCAGATCTTATGTATACGCAACTAGAATCAGTAAAAACAGATTTAAAACCAATTCCTTTATATCCCGTTTGTCGTACATTCTCAGACTTGTTGCTTTGTGCTGCATCTGCAATTGCTCTTACATCATCTCTATCAAAAAACTTTCCATTATGTCTGAATAAAAGAAAGTTATTCAATAAGTGCAGTTCAACGCAAACCCCCTTTACAGAAGCTGGCATGTCGTCAGCGTTCTGAATTAATTCGAAGATAAAACGCTCAGTTTGTGTGTAGAGCTCAAGCGAATTAAGTTTTAGTTGAGAAGCAATTGTAGCAGCATCCTTCGGTGTGGAACCAGTTTGATGAAACCATAACTCGATAAATTCTTTGGGACTTATAAACTCCTTAGCTAGCTCAATAGAATGTGTATCATCCCAAATCAGTAGATAAGGATTATTAAGCTGTTGTCTTAATTCAACAGGAGCAACTTTCGCTTTAACCCTATAATAGTTTCCCTCTATTAGATGTTCCGATTTAGGCACTCGTATAAAAACATGCCTTTTATGGTCGTTTATTGGATAGTAGATATTTCTGTCGTTAATGAAAGGATTAGAAATATATCCAAATTCAGGCTCTTTAGGTGATAGGGAATGTTTGTATTCCCCTACCATTATTAGTTCATCACATCGCCAAAGCCTTTTTAAATTGCCTTCTAAGATTTGGATTGGTTTATTATATGCCTTATCGAACATTGCTATCAATCACCTTTTATTATTAGTTGAGGCGATAATCATTTTTGACTATCTGCTGAAACCGTTACTGGACATGGGTTTCAGCGAATTTTGTTTGCAGAAAAAACTGCTGTTTTCTGCTTTATAAAGATCTTTCTGAAGGGCACCGTGCTCGGGAGGTGCTCTGGTTGTTTAGTTCAAGTTTAAAGGTAATTATTTTAGCATAAAGAGGGTATTCTTTAGTGATGAGGGCTGAATTGAAGTTAACAGTAACCTTCCCATTTTATTTTTTTCATTGCTAGATTGCTTATGCCCTCAAACCAAGGTCCTTCCTTTATTATACTTCCGATGCCCTTTCTTTATATGCGCTGTCTTTCTTTGCCATATAAATCGTCATTCCAATTGACCCAAGCACAAACAGGCCAAATAGGAACCACCCTAACGCACTGCTATCCTTTTTTTGGGGGTATCGGAGCCAAACTGCTGGGTATGAAAATTTTTAGGTTTTGTATATTTTAGTCAGTAAGCTTATACCGACCATATATCAAACGTTAGTTTTACTTCAAATGGTTCATTTTTTGCCAGTTTTTGAAGAGAACAGCTTAGTATTTGAAAATTTTCTGTTTTTAGAGCTGGGATGCTTTTGGCTGTTTCTAAAAGATCAAAGCAGTTAAATTTATTTGAGCCTGGCAGTAAATTGCTAAATGCAGTGAATTTGGTGCTCTCATTTTTCAATATCATTTCAATAGCTCGGATTCTACTATTTTTCGGATGTAAAAAAATTTCTGCATTTGTTAGTCTTATAGTATCAAATCCCTGTCTGCGTTTGATTAGCGCTTCCCGGTGTTCATGGTTAAGAAAAATTGTTACTATGCTCATACACTATTTAAAATGACATATTTAAGCAGAGGACAAGGATAAATTTCTCTCCATGCCCTCTGCCGCACATAAATTTCATAATTGACTCAAACGTAATTATGCCTCCACTTTTTCAATTGTGATTTTTTCGCCTTTATAGCCATACTCCAAAATACCTGCCTTTTGCATATCAAAATATTTTGTTATAAATGATGCGCCATACTTGTCGTTTGGGCTATCCCATACAATCATTATTTTGTCATCACCCCAGCCATAATCACCCATTTTAATTTTGTTTTATTGTTTATGATATATACATGAAATGAAATTGGTTTGAAAGCGGCCAGTAGTATCTTTAAATCAATCTCTGGCAGCTCTATAGCTGCACCATTTGCACTTAGCTTTTGGCGCTGGAAGTTTTGTTTGGCATAGGCAGGCTTGCATTTTATTTAAAATCCCTTCTACCCAACTGTCGTTACCTTTATAGGGGATCAACTCCATGTGAAATGAAAGTGATCCACCAAAATCCGGTGCTTGGAGGTTACCGGTACAGTAAAGGAAATAGGCAGTATTAGATACTTTCAATCCATTTTTTCGAAGTAACCATTGATAAAATTCTACTTGCCGACGATAAGAATCAGCCCAGTCCGGCAGTGCTACTACTTTTTCGTTTTTAGCTGTACACTTATAGTCCACAACGTAGTGAAGACTGGATTTTTTACCCACCCATAAATCATCTATCCCACCCCTGTATATACAATTATGTCCTTTATGGAAATACTCAACTCCTTTCCGTAATGCCTCTCTCCAGTCATCTATTTTATGGTGGTTACAAGGAACAAGGCCCAAGGAAGCCTGAATGGGATGTGGCTGTTGCTTAACTCTATACATGTCCATCTCTTTTTTAATCAGGCTATCTACTCCATTATTCAATGAATACGGAAAGGAGGGTGGCCTTTTGATCTTCATTTTTTGATCCAGATAAAAACAATGGGGACATTCCATAAACAACTCAATCTTGGATCTTGAAAAACTGTTCAAATTGGTAGGTTTTCCTGGTTGTATTTGGCGATTTTTCATTACTGCCATATTGGTTTTAGTTAAAGCTTGCGTATAGGCGAACGAAGTTACATAAAATGCAGTATAATTGCACAATTATATTTATTCTAAAATCAAGCAATATGTTAAATTATTGATAATCAATGTCAAAATTTCGTAAAAAACATTTATTTAATAATGCAATATTATTTCAATAATAGTTATTACCTTTGCACTCCCCTCTTAAAAGAGGGTATAATTAACTGCATATAATGCCAAATTGGTTTACAGTGTTGCACGGGGTTGCAAAAGAGGGAGGAAAAGAAGATTTTCTTCCAGAGGAACTGTTGGGGTCTTTCCAGAGTTTCCTGGGGAAATCTCATGTAGAGAGCTTAATAATTGCATATACATGTATGTGCTATAAAAGGCGGGAGAGCAAATCGTTGGGGGAACTATTTGAGGAGCTGTCCGAAAAAGTTTCCTACGAAGAGCTTGAGGAGTCCTTTATCAATCTTATTGCATCTGGACTTATTCAGATCAATTCCGAAGATCACCATGACTCTGGATATAGCGTAGCCTTTACTCACCGAGTTGAGGTAGCTCTCAGGGTAGGAAACGATACGATTTTTAAATTCAAAAACAAGAAGCGTAATAGTGAGGATCGCATCATGTTACGCATGTATGCTCACTCGGTACTGTTCAAGTCTAAGATTACTGATTTAGAAGCTTGGGTTGAAACCAGTAGTTTTTATCTCCAGTATTTTGATATCGAAATTTTAAAACAAATTCGCCGTGCTAAGCTTGATCGTATTTCAAAGGCGGTTGTTTTATATATATGTGTGATGCACGCTGTTGAGGGTAGTAGCACCGAATGGCGATTTTTATCCCAACTTTTTTCGGAAAATCGTATTGAAGCCCGACGTCTACTCAATAGTTGGAAGAGTGTAAACTGGCGGCCAATCCAATCCGAACTATTAGAGATACGACAATATCCAATTGGACCCCCAGTGGTGGTTCCCGCTGAGCGAATACAAAGAAAACTCTACGGAATTTCTGGAAATCATGTGAAACTTCAGGAAAACTTACCTCCCGCCCTTCAGCGCATTCCGGCAAATCGGATCAATTGTAGAAAACTTTTCTTTAACCCTACCGAGTTAGCACAAATTGATATACTGAGAGGGCTGCTAAAGCCAACCGTTTTCAATAAATACCGGCGAGTGATGAAATCTTCCGGAAAATATCCAGGTATTTCTGTGTTATTGTCGGGAGGTCCAGGAACTGGGAAAACTGAGCTTGCTCGTCAGGTGGCGAAAATTTCTGGAAGAGACCTTTTGATGTTTAATGTGGCTGAACAGCGAGACAAGTATTTTGGAGAGAGTGAAAAACGTATCAAAGAGGTTTTCGATTGCTATCGGGAGTTGTCATATAATAATTCTCGTGCGCCCATCTTATTTTTTAATGAGGCTGACAGTATTTTTCAGGCTCGTATGAGTAGCGGATCGAGCATTAGCAATACCGAAAATACCGTACAAACAATTTTGTTAAACGAGTTAGAGCGGTTCGAAGGAATCTTGATCTGTACAACTAACCGTCCTGATTCTTTTGATGATGCGTTTACAAGAAGATTTGATTTACGGATCGTTATCCATCCTCCAACAGCACCAGTACGCCTGCAATTATTAAGGAAAATTTGTAAAAATGCTTCAATTAATCGACTGATGACTTTAGCCGAACAACACACTTTTACTGCAGCAGAACTTGAGAACTTTTTAAAGTTTTACCATATGCATTCTTTGATCAACAAGCCAACTCCTGGAGAGGATATTACCAGCGCCCTGGTCCGTTACCTGAATACTTCTACTAAACAACTTAAAACTCCTGTTGGGTTTAAAATTTAAATATATAAAAATGAATAAGCAATACTCTGACGCTATTCTGATGTGTTTTATATAGTGTAGGACAGGACTATGGTTTTTGAAAATTTTTAATTTTCAGCCTTTTCTTTATACGCACTATCTTTCTTTGCCATATAAATCGTCATTCCAATTGACCCAAGCACAAACAGGCCAAATAGGAACCACCCTACCGCACTGCTATCCTTTTTTGGGGATCTTGGGTCTGGTGTGGCACCCGCTACGGACGAAACGTCAGGTGGGGCAACAGAGGGTGATTCTATTGGCTCGATGGTAATTGGAGTAGTGCCTGGTGCTGGGACTTTGGGCAGTAAGTCAAAGCCCGTATCTTCAAAAATTGACATGAGATGTGTGTTTATAATTTGATAATTCGGATTTCGCCAGTTTGAAAAACTGAATACGCAAATGAGCCTACAACCCTGTATTCATTTCCGTCTATTTGAGTAGTGCCGGATATAATGGTCCAGTTCATGCGCTGCTCT
>Ga0194118_10006387_pt1 | contig 11774 bp, 8 predicted proteins | sample TA2MahsurfametaG_2_FD_148662 | JGI IMG/M metagenome (GOLD analysis project Ga0194118, IMG submission 148662) | Freshwater microbial communities from Lake Tanganyika, Tanzania - TA2015013 Mahale N5 surface | ecosystem: Environmental > Aquatic > Freshwater > Lake | place: Tanzania: Lake Tanganyika...
GATGATTACATCGTCGAGGCCTCAATCGGTCACATACGCGATCTCCCCCAACGCGCTGCGGATATCCCAAAGGAATATAAGAAATTCCCGTGGTCGCGCGAAGGTGTAGATATTGAGAATGATTTTGCGCCACTTTATGTAATAAATCCAGATAAAAAGCAGAAAGTTCAAGAACTCAAAGATCTTTTAAAAGAATCAGATGAGTTGATCCTCGCCACCGATGAAGATCGGGAAGGTGAGGCTATTGCATGGCACCTTATGGAGATTCTTCGCCCAAAGGTTCCCGTTAAGCGGATGGTCTTTAATGAAATTACAAAAGAGGCAATCCTTAAAGCGGTAGATGAAACAAGGGATATCGACCAACGCTTAGTCGACGCTCAAGAAACACGGCGCGTTTTGGACCGACTCTTCGGCTATCGCCTCTCCCCGGTTCTTTGGAAAAAGGTAATGCCCCGTATCTCAGCTGGCCGTGTTCAATCTGTTGCCACTCGTTTAATCGTTGAGCGAGAGCGTGAGCGGATGGCTTTCATAGCCTCTACTTGGTGGGATTTAACTGCACTCACAGATCAAAACTTCAACGCAAGGCTTATCTCTGTCGACGGGAAGCGTCTTGCAACAACTAATGATTTTGACTCAAATGGAGCTTTAAAAGAGAAGAGCGTAAACCAAATGCTTCTTCTTGATGAAGCCCAAGCAAGTCACCTAGCAACCTTGGTAAAAAATGAAAAGCTCACCGTTAAATCAATTGAAGAGTCACCGAGAACTGAACGCCCGAAACCACCATTCACAACTTCAACAATGCAACAAGATGCTGGAAGCCGACTTGGTTGGGGCGCACAACTAACGATGCGAATCGCCCAGAGCCTTTACGAAGGCGGTTACATAACATATATGCGCACCGACTCTGTGAATTTATCGGAGACCGCAATCAAAGCCGCAAGAAGTTCTGCCAAATCTCTCTACGGCGCCGATCACATCCCAGACTCACCAAGGTTCTATGAAGGAAAAACAAAGAATGCCCAAGAAGCACATGAAGCAATCCGTCCAGCCGGAGATAGCTTCAAAACTCCCGGTGAACTTGCTCCAGAACTAACGAGAGACCAACTAGCCCTCTACGACTTAATTTGGAAACGCACCGTCGCATCTCAGATGTCCGATGCAAAGAAGATGCAGGCCCGCGTCGACTTTGATGTAAAAACTAAAGAGGGCAAAGATCTAATCTTTAGGGCAAATGGTTCAGTCGTAACCTTCCCCGGCTTTCTTGCTGCTTACGAAGATGTAACTGATGAAAAGAATGAAGATGAAACCGATAAGCGCCTACCTTCAATGCAAGAAGGTCAGAAAATAAATGTAACTGAATACAAGTTTGAGTCACATGAAACAAAACCACCTGCTCGTTATACCGAACCAACCTTGGTCAAGAAACTTGAAGAACTCGGAATTGGAAGACCTTCAACCTTCGCCTCCATCATCCAGACAATTCAAGACCGCGGCTACGTTGTAAAGCGAGGAAGGGCCCTAGTCCCCACTTTCCTTGCCTTTTCCGTAACCGGCCTACTAGAACAGCACTTTTCCAAGCTCGTCGATTACGAATTCACTGCAAGTATGGAAGAGGATTTAGACAAGATTGCTAACGGGGAAGCCGAGCGCATTCATTGGCTCACTAACTTCTTTTATGGCCACGATGATCAACCTGGCCTACAAGATCTCGCCGCCGACCTTGGCTCGATTGATGCGCAACAGATAAACACTATGAAGATGGGCGAAGATATTGAAATCCGCGTTGGTCGCTACGGCGCATACCTGCAACAAGGCCAAGGTGATGACCGTAATTTCGCAAACATTCCGGAAGGAATGGCCCCTGACGAATTAACCCTTCCAAAAGCAATGGAACTTCTTGCTGCACCCTCTGGCGAGCGCGAACTTGGAACTGACCCAACAACAAGTCTTCCCATCATCGCCAAATCTGGACGCTTCGGCCCCTACATAACTGAAGTTCTTCCTGAGGAAGAAGGAAAGAAGAAAAAAAGAGAAGTCAAAGCTAAGACCGCGTCACTTCTATCAACCATGACCCTAGACACAGTAACTCTTGATGATGCATTAAAACTTCTATCGCTACCTAAAGTTCTAGGAACAGATAGCCAAACCGGCGAAGAAATTACCGTTCAAAATGGAAGATATGGTCCCTATTTGAAGCGAGGCACCGACTCTCGAACTCTTACATCAGAGGATCAACTCTTCTCGATAACGCTCGATGAAGCAGAGGAAATCTATAAACAACCAAAGGTAAGACGGCGAGGAGCTGCCAAGCCACCACTCAAAGATCTTGGTGCCGACCCTGAAACTAAACGCCAAATCATCATCAAAGATGGCAGGTTTGGAATGTATGTAACCGATGGTGAAACCAACGCAACTCTTCGTCGCGGCGATACCGTAGAAGCCATGACTATCGAACGCGCCCTTGAACTTTTAGCCGGCCGCCGGGCCTGGGAGATTGAAAATGGCGGCGCCCCAAAGAAGAAGAGCTCACGAAATAAGAAAGCCCCAACGCTTACTAAAGTTACTTTGGGAAGAAAAAAGCGGAAAAGAACTAACAAAAAGTAGAGTTGGGGACAATTAACCTGCTATTTCAGATTCTCAGAAAGCGGTCCTCTTTGACAATAGAGTCGTTGTATAATCTCTTATGAGAGAACTATGGAAAAAAACACTCTAATCTCAGTTGTATTGCCAGCTTTTAATGAAGAGTCGTCAATCACTCAAACCTTGATTGAGGTCATTGGAGTTTGTGAGAAGTTAATTAAGCCAAATTCCAGTTTTGAAGTCCTAGTAGTAGACGACGGATCAACCGACGCTACCGTCAAAGCTGTAGAGATAATTTCAAAGAATGACTCGCGCATAAAGTTAATCAGCCTCGCTCAAAATAGCGGCCATATGGCGGCTATTTCAGCCGGCCTTGACCACTCAAAAGGAGAATGGGTAGTAACACTTGACGCTGACGGCCAGGATCCGCCCGACATAATTGAACTAATGTTCGAACAAGTTAAAGAAGAAAATGTCGATGTGTGTTACGCAATTAGAGCTAACAGAGACTCCGATCCCTGGAGACATCGCTTTTTCTCTCCCCTATTTTACTTTGTTCTAAGGAAAATGACAGGTGGAAACTCTCTAATTCAGGCTGCAGATTACAGACTAATGTCCCGAAGAGTTGTAGACGCGATGAGGAATCTTCCTGAACGAAATCGTGTTTACAGAGTGTTGGTACCTGACTTGAGATTTAGTTCGACGTCTGTTAAGTACACCAGACGTACAAGAAACGCCGGAAATTCGAAATATGGATTGAGAAAACTTGCTAGCTTAGGGTGGAGTTCGATATTAGCCACAAGCGGAATTCCGATACGGGCACTTTCGGCAATTGCAGTATCGATGGCGGTCCTGATGCTAATGTTGGTAATTTGGGTTTTGTTCAGCGGGCTAAGGTCAGTCGTGCCTGCAGGATGGACTTCAATATCCCTTTTTTTATGTATCACTCTGCTATTTCAAAGTATATCTATTGCGATTATTAGTGAGGTCCTCATACAAATCATGAAAGATATTCGACAACGACCTCTATACCAAGTGAAGCGATGAAAAATAATGCACGGATGGGGTACATTAATGTCGAACAAGTTCACCCGTGGTACCGGGCGCGACTTAGATACCTACTTGATTGGGCAATGGAAATTACGGAAGGTAGCAACGGTATCGAGTTAGGTAGTGGAACGGGATACGCTGCAAGTAAATTGATGGAGAAGACACAATCTAGCCTTCTTGTCACAGAAAGTAATGATGAGGCCATTGAGTTTCTAGTAGCATCCCGAATGACTTCATTAAGATTAGACGCCACGAACCCGAAGCATTGGCCCAACAGCATGTTTGACTTTGCGGTGGCAATGGATGTTTTTGAGCATATAGAAGATGACAAAAAAGCAGCGAAATTGTTATATCAACATCTCAAACCAGGAGCAAGACTTTTTGTTACGGTACCGAGTTTCATGTTCCTTTGGTCAAGGCACGATGAGGACAATGAACATTTTAGAAGGTACACAAAAGGTTCCATTATTGAACTTTTTACCAGCGCAGGTTTTTCAATCGAAACAATACGCTATTGGAATTCCACGTTGCTTATACCAATATTTTTAAGAAGAAACGTGCATAGAATTTTGGGGCGTAAAGAATGGAGAGGCGATTCTTACAAGCTTCCTGGGCCGTTCGTCGCTTGGTTCGTTTCTCAAGTTTATAAATTAGAAGAAAGATTTTCGTCATTCTTTGGAAGGGTTCCCGGTTGCAGCATAATCGTAACGGCAAGGAAGTGAAGTCGTGAATATGCCCTCGGGTGCCCTAAAGTTTCCCGATGTTGCGACATTTAAGTCAGGGATGTGTTCCATTCCGTTTTACGTACGTTGTGTTCTAGTGTTACTGAATAGAAATATCTCGTTCTTGTAATGAGTTCAGACAAACTAGTCCTAGTTACCGGAGGTGCAGGGTTTATTGGATCGGCTACATGTAAGGAACTTTCCAAGTCAGGCTATATTCCAATTGTTGTTGACAATCTAGAAACAGGTCATATTCACAATGTTAAGTGGGGGCCCTTTTACCGTCTTGATATACAAAACCGTAGTGAAATGGAGAATGTTTTTCGTGCACACTCATTTGTTGGCGTAATACACCTGGCGGCAAAGGCATATGTCGCAGACTCAATGAAGCGGCCGCTTGACTATTTTCAAACCAACATCGTTGGCACTCTAGAATTAGTGAAGTTAGTTGTTAAGCATAAAATAAGGGCATTTGTCTTTGCCAGCAGCTGTGCAACGTATGGTGAGCCCAAGTCATCAATAATAAATGAAGAAACGGCTCAATTACCGATTAATCCCTATGGATTAACAAAACTGGCTTGTGAGCAAATCTTACGGAGTCTTCAAAAACTAGAGAATTGGAATTATGCAACTCTTCGCTACTTTAACGCCTCAGGAGCGGACTTAGAATTAGAGTATGGTGAGGAACATCATCCTGAGAGCCACATTATCCCTAGAATGCTCGATTGCTATTTGAAAGGGGAAGAGTTTACGATACACGGGGATGATTTCCCAACTGTAGATGGAACATGCGTAAGGGACTATGTTCATGTCTCCGATTTGGCAAAAGCCAATGTTCGCGCATTAAGTTATTTGGCTGAAGGAGGGAAATCAGTCGAGTTATTGCTAGGAAGTGGTGCAGGAACTTCAAATTTAGAGTTAGTACAAGAATTTCGAAGGCTCGGAATTGACTTAAAACACCGATTTGGGAGTAGAAGGGCAGGGGATCCAGCAAGACTCGTAGCTGATTACACTAAAACAAAAGAAGTTCTATCTTGGGAACCTCGGCATTCAAGCATCCAAGAAATATTGCTTTCAGCAACCAAATGGAAACATAGAAACTTGTGAACTTCTATCAACGGAGCAGTTAATCTAACTCTGGTCCAGAAGCCTAATTTTTAGTAGCGTAGAATTCTTGAGCCAGTGTATTCAATTTTGAAAGGCACATGCACACCCAAGTTGAAATGTTTGGAAAATCTTTCTTTCGAGTCAGTAGGTAACCAGAAAAGCACAAATCCGCCGCCGCCTGCGCCAAGAATCTTGGCCGCTTGCGCCCCGGACGATATGCCTTGATCTATGAATCTATCGAGGTCCGCATTGGTTGCTTCTGAATTTGACTGTTTCTTTAGGGCCCAACTCTCTCCCAACAGTTCTCCCACAAAGTCTAAGTTGGCTGAAATTTCAAACAATCTTACTGCCTCTTCAGTTATTGATACGATTCTAGAAAGCATCCGTTTTTTTACATAAAAATTATTGAGTAAGCCTTGAGTTATGTCGCTACTATTTCGCTGAATTCCTGTAAAGACAAGATAACATCGGTTCTCTAGTTCTTCTTGTTTTTTTATAGACAGACGAACCGCTGATGCAGAGTAGTTTACCCCTAAAAAATTAATAGTATTAAAACCACCAAAGGCAGCGGCCATTTGGTCTTGACAACCGACATTCTCTTTGAGCAATTCCTGCTCAATATAAATAGATTTTTGGGCCAGTTCCAGTGCTGTTGATTGCCTATCACTAAAATTATCTAACAAATTGACGAGACCAACAACAAAAGAGGAACTAGACCCAACTCCGCTTCTCGGGGGTAAATCTCCGTGGTGATGAATTTCTAGTGGCATCCCATTACCAAAAGCTTTCACAGTTTCACGGAATGCAGGATGCTTAACATTTTCAATTTTCTTGACCGTTTCAACCTGTGAGTACACAAATCGATACGAATGTTCGAAAAAAGGGGGTAAAATCCTTCCAGTTAAGTATGAAAATTTATCAATTGTGAATGAGAGAACCATACCTTTATTTTCCCTAAACCAAATTGGATGGTCACTCCCACCTCCAAAGAGCGAAATACGATAGGGAGTTCGACAAACGAGCATCTAGAGGTTTGTAAAAAGTTGTTGAGAAAACAACGGAATTGCCTTTTTCAGCTCATCAATTCCATATTCAAGTGAGTACTTGGCACGAAACCCAAGAGACTCGATTTTGTCGTTTAACACGAGATAATCTCTTTGATCAGGATCCTTAGCAAGTTCGGCTTCAAAATAGACAAAACTTGGTATTTTTTCAGAGATTAGTCGGCAGAGTTCTATTTTACTAATGTTTGCGGAACTCATGCCTACATTAAAAATCTCCCCTCGGAACAGTCCAAAGTTGTCGAGAGCTAACAGAAAAGCCTGCGCAACATCTCTAACGTGGATGAAATTGCGACGAAAGTGACCTTCGAAAATCACCAAGAATCGATCCGTTAAGGCTCGATACACGAAATTATTTAACAGCAAGTCTAAACGCATACGAGGTGAAACTCCGAATGCTGTTGCGAGTCTGAAACTAGTTGCGTTTGGCAATTCCATAAGTTCCTTCTCAACGTCAACCTTATCTTTTGCATATAGGGATATCGGATTCAGTGGCGATCTTTCATCACAATAGTGTTCGCTGTCACCTCTACCATAGGCACTATTGGTCGTAGGCATTATAACGATTTGATCTCTACTTAACATACGGAGCATATTCTTGACCGAAACTTTATTGATACTAGTTGCTTCCTGAGGGTTCTTGTCGCACGCCGGAGCCCCAACGATTGCAGCTAGCGGAATGATCACGTCATTTACGTTTAGGAGTTTTTTTAACAAGTGAGAGTCTCTCACATCTCCATATTCAAAAGTTAAATTTGGATGTGGTATGAGGTGGGCGATGGAAGACTGTTTATATAGAAGATTATCAAGTATAGTCACTGAAAATCCGGAATTCAAAAAAACTTCAGAAACAATGGTGCCAAGATAGCCGGCCCCTCCAGTGACTAAAATTTTCAATTGATTCTTCCGAACATTTTTTCCTCTAACATTTCCACTAAAGTATGGTATGCAACAATATGGCATTGCTGAATGATTTGCGTGTCCTCACTGGGTACACTCAATGAATAGTGAGACAAATTTTTGAGTTCTCCAGATTGGCCCAAAAAAGACACAATTTTCAGGCCAATAGTCCTAGCCATGTGGGCCGCCCTAATGCAATTTTCAGAATTTCCACTGGTTGAAAGAATTATCAACACATCGCCCTCCCTAGCCAGTGCCTCAAGTTGTCTAGAAAACACGGCTTCGAATTGAAAATCATTTGAATAGGCTGTGATAATTGAAGTATCTGTTGTCAGAGAAATTGCTGGTAAACCTTTCCGGTTTACATTCTTGCTAAAACTACATACGAACTCGGCAGCAATATGTTGAGCATCGGCGGCGCTTCCTCCGTTACCGCAAATTAGAACCTTACCTCCGCCAAGGAAACACGACGCTAAAACTTCAATAATCTCACTAATCGCATGATCGTTTTGAATACAAAACTCATTGAGAACCCTAGTCATATTAGTGCAATTTCGCTGCAAGTTTGACGGCACAAGACAAGTCTACTATGAGATGGATTTGGGACATTCTCTAAATCGCCCTGAGTACGCGAAGTAAGTGGCCTTCATTCTCTCTCCACCTACTATATGCGCTAGTTAATGGGTTTGGACTACAGTTCAATAGTGAAGATGTTCTTGCCGTTTGACCTAGGGAATCTGCTCTGGAGAAGTAAGAACGCTTTTAAAGATATCAAAAGCATCTATCCACTGTTTTTCCCAAACTCACATTTGTTTCGAACGGCACTCTTTCGCCAGATCAAGGGGAGCACTGCCTCTCCCTATAGAGAACCACAGCCAGTTAGAATTAACCGTCATGTAAAAAAGGAAATTTATTACGAGTCCAAAGTACTCAATGAATACATCCATTCACTACTTCAAAGTAATCTGAAGTCGAGTTTTGAAAGAGAGTTCAAATCTAGTCACGAGACCGTCATTAATAGTCGAATCGAAGATGTAAAGCGAACTAGAATATTGGTGCCTAAAGGTTGGTTGATTCATGGCTCAATTGAAAGCAAGACCCAAGGACCCCAAATATTATTTCTAGAGAAAGGACTCAAAGGAATCGGTATCCAGACTGAAATTGAGGATTATCAAGATTTCAATCCTGATAAAACGCCGCTTGAATCGGAGGGAGATATCGAGATTATATTTGTATGGGCAACATCAGTTTGTAATCCGGAAACACAGAGTGGTCAAAGACTTGCTGATTGGAGGCGGACATCTCCCGGTAAGAAACTCGTAGTGGGGATTGTAGTAAAGGAACCTGGAATAAAGTGTTTGCAATCTGCAAGATCTTGGCAGGGAATATGTGATTCCCTAGTCTTTTATGAGGAATCTTCGGAGTTCGTGAAGGAGTTATCGAGAATTTCTCCCGTAATTCACTCGCAACTGATTCAAGACACTCAAGATTTGAATTTTTCAAACGAAATGTCTAGTCAAGGTGTAATGTTTTCCGGAGAAATTAAGTACAACCGTCTGAATTGGCTTTTAACTTTAAAATTCTTAAGTTCAAAACTAGGTATAAACGCGCAGATTAGACCGATGGTCAACTCCTTCGCTGCTCTGAATCAGCGATTTGGCTACAGAGACAATCTAAAGATGACTGAAATAAGAAAAGAGGTCTGCGCTAGCTTTGCCATGGCTCATCGAGGTCCCGGTGAGAATGCTTTTCTCATTGGTAGTTTTTGGGATGCTTACAGGCATACACAAGTTCCAATTGTTCAGATGGAGGGTGGTACTGACGAAATATCCAGCTATTTGGTTCAATGGTTAGACTACTTACCAGTGTGTGATTCCAAAGGACTCGCTACTGTGCTGGCGTTCATCAAGAATCATCCAGATACTATTGAACGATTACGGTGGCGGATACTGGACAGAAATAAAACAGACTTTTCGGCAGAATCGGTGCAACACAGACTTATCCAAAATATATTAGATCGAGCTCGGCAATGATTCTTCAGATGTTTTCACTTCCTAAGAGAAATCCCGCTGGTTTAATCTTGGCTGATCGAGACGGAACATTGATCCAAGATGAAGGCTATTTTCATGATGCTACAAAAATGAAGTTTCTTGATTTTGACATGGATGTCTTTTCAAGAATAAAGCAAGAGTCCTACGGTTTATTTGTAGTTTCTAATCAAAGTGGGATAGCGAGAGGTTATTTCGATATGACTACCGCAATGAGAGTTAATACGGAATTAGCGAACCGTATTAAAGAATTGGGCGGAAACCTAAGCGGTGTTATCTTTTGCCCTCATTCACCAAAAGACTTTTGTTTCTGCAGAAAGCCAAAATCCTCGATGTTGTCATTTGTACAAGATTCATTTGCAGGTACTTCAAAGAAAGTTGGTTTTTTTGGCAATTCAGACTCAGATAGAAAAGCGGCTTCACATTTAGATATTTATTACAGGGATGTCAACAATTCAAATTTTTCAAAAGAAGTCTACGACTTTATCTTTAAGAATAATTGAAAACAACACAATTTCTTCCTAATTAAGTTTATTGAATCAAATTCTTATATGGAGGAATTGTCATGAGAGAACAGCGCGAGTAAGAAAAATCGCTAACCAAGAAAAATAGGTCGTACGGGTCGGTCCGCAAAATAATTATGAATGTCCTCAACTCTTGATGGTTCAGTTATGCTAGTTTCATGTCAGGGACTATTCTTAAGCCAGCCACGGGTTCTATCCGTGCCAGCGAACATGTCCTTCGAATTCCTGCCTTCCGAAGATTATGGAACGCGATGTCCTTCTCCTCACTAGGAGATTGGCTCGGACTTCTTGCCACCACCGCCCTAGCACAGCAACTTGCTGGCGGTAACTACACAACCGCTAACTTTGCTATAGCTGGTGTCTTTATAGCTCGTCTACTCCCTTCAGTAATCCTTGGTCCAATCGCAGGAGTCATAGCGGATCGATTCGATCGCAAAAAAGTTATGGTTTTAGGTGACATTTTACGTGCTGCATTATTTCTATCTATTCCAATAGTTGGTAATTATCTCTGGCTTTATATCGCCACCGTCCTTGTTGAGTGTGTAACACTCTTTTGGAGTCCCGCTAAAGAAGCTACTGTTCCAAATTTAATTCCCAAGAATAAATTAGAAAATGCAAATCAGATGTCGCTCTTTGCAGCCTATGGAAGCGCCCCTGTTGCCGCCCTCCTCTTCTCAATTCTCTCTGTATCGGCTACTGCCGTAGGAGCAACTATCGGATTAGAGAATTACTCCGCCGTTGATCTTGCACTATACATAAACGCACTTAGCTTCATCGTTAGTGCTTTCCTCATATCTCAAATTGATATTCCGAAAAAGCATCTAGAGCGGAATCAAGGCTCACCATCTTTAGCATCATCCCTCTTTGACGGTGCGAAGTTCATCTCTTCCTCAAAAATTGTGCGGGGATTGATAGTCGGAATGCTCGGAGCGTTTGTCGCGGCCGGTGCTGTGATTGGGTTAGCTCGAACTTTTGTTGGCGATTTGAACGCAGGTGATGCCGCCTACGGAATCCTCTTTGGTGCAGTATTCACCGGTCTAGCTACTGGAATTGCTCTTGGCCCGAAGGTCTTCTCTCAATTTTCAAGAAGGAGACTTTTTGGAGCGGCGCTGGCAACGGCCGGTTTCCTCCTTGTAATCCTCTCACTCTTACAGAATCTAGTTATTGCCCTCCTCGTCGTCCTTTTCATAGGCGCTTTCTCGGGGGTCTCTTGGGTAACGGGATTCACGATGTTGGGTATGGAGGTGAGCGATGAGATTCGTGGCAGAACTTTCGCATTTGTGCAAGCGCTCGTAAGGATTTCATTGGTCGCAGTCTTGGCCATCTCCCCTTTAATTGCTGCCGCAATTGGCGAACACACCTTCGCTTTTGGCGAAGCGATTCTCACCTACAACGGCGCCGCATTCACAATGCTCGGTGGTGGAGTGCTCGCAACCATCGTTGGCGTAATTTCCTATCACCAGATGAGAGACCGCCCTGGAGTTTCTTTCTGGTCTGATATCGCAAACGCTTTCCGAGGCGAACTTGGTTCTATAACTTCACCAACAACGACTGGAACTTTTATAGCCTTCGAAGGTGGAGAAGGATCTGGAAAATCAACCCAAGCAAAACTTCTAAAAGGTTGGTTAGAAGAAGAGGGAAAGAAGGTAACTCTCACTAGAGAGCCAGGAGGTTCATCTCTAGGAAATGATCTGCGAAAGATTCTTCTTGCAAATGAAACCGGTGCTATTTCTCCAAGAGCTGAAGCGCTCCTTTACGCAGCAGATCGCGCCCACCATGTTT
>Ga0194118_10006392_pt1 | contig 11769 bp, 18 predicted proteins | sample TA2MahsurfametaG_2_FD_148662 | JGI IMG/M metagenome (GOLD analysis project Ga0194118, IMG submission 148662) | Freshwater microbial communities from Lake Tanganyika, Tanzania - TA2015013 Mahale N5 surface | ecosystem: Environmental > Aquatic > Freshwater > Lake | place: Tanzania: Lake...
AAAGCTGAGTCTATAAAATTAACATTAAGATAAGCTTGTTGACTTAATTTCAGTAAAGGAATTTCATATTCCTTTAAGACTGGATTAATATAATAGCTGCTATAGTAATATATATTGTTATATATATTACTATTATATAATGTAACTATACCAGTATTACTAATACCTAAAGACATATTATAGAACCATATAGCTTGACCCAAATCTGAACTGATTAAAGATGGATTAAGCTTTATAGCGAAGTCATCTAAACCATATAAGCTATCATACATTGACCAGTCATCAGTATAGTCATTTATAGACTGAACAACTAAAGTAGTTTTAAAGGAACTAGCATTATCTAAGTCATTACCTATACGGATAATTTTAATAACATCATTTAAATTACCGACTACACCTTTAGGGACTTTTATAAGTCCATCTTTAACAGAAGCAATGTTATAAACTGAATCACCCTTTAATAATTCCCATTTAACACCCTTATACTCAAATCTTTTTTTATAGGTGTCATTTCTAGTCCACCAAAATTTAGGTTCTTCTAAGATACATAACATTTCTGTTAAACTAGCATTTGAAGAAAGCACTTTGTTAGGTGCTTTAAATGAAGTATCTGGGATTAGAGTAGAGATGTCTTTAATAGCATCATAGGTATCTATCTCATAAGTGGTTAAACTACCCTCAGTAGAGATTTTACTTAAAGAGTAGGTTTTGGTATATCCATTAGACCAAGCTATTCTTGAGTTATTAGCTGATATGAGTAAATATTCTGTTTCATTTTCCCCAAAGCATAAAGTACCTGCTTTATAAGCAGTTCTATCTACAATAATTCTATGGGGCAAGCTAGTAGTAGGTGCATTACCCTCTGCACTACGGGCATCTAAAATGATCATCTTATTTTATCTCCATCATATAATATAGCTCGAACACTATACCATAAAGGCTTTTATTTATGAATAAACAAATGTTAAAGCAAATTGAATCAGCTAAAGATAACGAATCCCTTATCGAAACTGTTTATAGAAATGAACTCAGAAGCTTTCTCGGAGGAGAATGGTCTAAACCTCATCAATGTGATGGTTTATTAACTCTTGATAATGGGTATACTATACTTATTGAAGCTAAAGCTGATTACACTTTCAAATACAGAGAAAATATAGCTTCTGTTCTACAACAAGTTCTTTTCTATCTTTACAGATTTCAAACTAAACCTGATCTTGTATTACTTGTAGAAAATAACAGCTTTGTTCTATTTCCAGTAAATATGTTTCTGCCTATGCTTATGTATACTGATATTAAATGGAATGAAGCACCCTCAGATCATTTTAAGAAGGAGGGTAAGCTGTATAATGAACTTATCCCTTTAATAAAGAAGAACTTGTATTTTGTTTTTGAACTAGATCAAGACCCTTTTACTGATTTAATTGATATGATTAAAGACTATCAGAGTGGATTTGATAATAAGAAGTATATCTTTAATTATTGGTTGGAGAAAGTATTAGGGGTATCTATGAGGAATATGGAGAATTTAGATTTCTTATTAGATAAAGCTGAGGATTTTAAAAAGTTTTTAAGGGGAGAGATAGTTCGGACACCAAAAGAGGAGATGTCTTTATTTAATCTTTGTCGTAAATGTGATTTTGCTTATTTTTCAAAGGACAAAATTATGACTTATTCTCCTTATAAATTCGACTTATTTGACAAGTATCTAGATGGGGTAGATATGTCTGATTTAGAATTAAAAGAGATGTATAAGTGGTGGTTAAAGAATGTGTTTAAAAAAGAGGAGAACAAGAGTGAGTATAGGGTTTTATTTAGAAAGGTAGTATTAGGAGAGGATATAGTATTAAGCAATCATAATAGGATGGACGGTATAGAAATAGATATGAAAGCATATCATGAGTTTTTTATGTGGTATTTTAAGTATACTAGACCAAATTACAAACAGAAGCTCCTGCGCCAGGTGCAGGTGGGACAACAGGAGCACCTACAATAAATCCTGTTCCTGTGGCAGTAAGAAATAAATTAGAGATACCTAAAGCATAGCTATTAATGATATTAGGTAAAGGTTGCATAGCAAAAGAATTAAAGGTGGCATTTAAGATAGGGATTAAAGCTGGAAAAGGAGCTACAGTAGTAGCAACAATAGAAGCACCATTAGCTACAAGTGGAGAAGCTCCTGTATATACATAAGGGATAGAACTAAGACCTGTAGCTATTGCTTGAGAAATAAGAGGAACATCAGGTCCTATATTACCATTAGCAGCAAATGCTGATGAGATAATAGCAGTATTAGGTAGAACAAAGAGAGTACCTGTAATAACACCAACACCAGCAGTACCTGTATCAAAGGTATTGACTTTAACGGAGGAAATAAGCCAAGATGAAATAGCTATACCGAGAACTTGAGTAGTTTTAATCCAGTCTGGGCCTATTAAGGGAGCAGCTGTAAGAATAGCCTGTGATATGAGAGGTGGTGGGATAGGCATTTTTGTGTAAATCCTTAGTTTAATAATATAAGACATCTTACAAGAAAGGAGATATTAAGAAAATGTTCCGAGCAAAAATATCTTTAGATTCAAGAAGGCATGAGTTTATTAAGTTTAATAGGTATATGACTCTAAAAGAGTATGATGAGTATATTGGTTCAGATGTGTATAACTACATCACCTTTGAAGATGATGCTTGTAAATTACATTTAGAGGTATGTGTATTTTATGAGGATGACTTAAAAAGTATGATCTATGATGGCTGTGATGTGGTTGTAAAAGGAGAGGGTCCTTTTGATATAGAGATTACTTTAAAGGAGAGTGGTTATTTAGGGATAGACCATTTGACCTGGAAATGGGAGAAAATTGTAGAGAATGATGGGGAAGTTGTGTGGAAAATCACAAATCCGTATACAACTGTGGTATATGAAAGAGGTATGTTTAATGAAATGGTTTCAGAGGAAGAAAAAGAAGAATATGAGAATTTTTTAACTACTGAGACAGGTAAACATATAACATATACATCAAGAGAAATGTTTCAGGATGTATATTACAGACAGATTAATTTCTTTAAAGCAATGACAATGTTTTTAAGAAGAGCAAACTGAAAGGAAGATTAAGTATGCTTATTAAGACAGACAGCTATGAGATTCAAACTCATAAAGTAAAGTTAAGAGGTCGATCTACCGTTAAGGTGAATGACTTTTTGTTAAAAACCAAGCTTTCTTTAGTACCTGGAGATGGTAATGTAGAGATTGTAGTGCCAAATACTACAGGTCGTCTTTATATTCGACAGGGATCAGAAGAAAAGCATTTTGTTTTGTTAAAAAACACAGCAGCAGATTTGTATTTAAAGGGAGATGAAGTATCATTAACTACAAATGATTCTGAGGATAGCTTTAAAATTTCTTCAAATATGGAAATTGTATTCCTAACAGGATTAAGAACTGACAATATTCAAAGCTCAATTTGTAAGAAGCTTTTAAAGTTAGCTAAGACCCCCAAAACTAGATATGAGTTATTTGAGGGTGTTTTAAGTCCTGCTGAGTATCATAACTTCGTATATGGTAGCTCAAAAAACAGAGCCAAGCTATATCAGGATTATTTATGGCCCTTGGTAGATGCTGGCTTGTTAAAAAGCACAGAAAATGTTCATCGTAGATATGCTAATTTGTTTCAAACTGTTTAAATTTTATTTGTATATATAAAGGGTATCCCTAGAATAAAGGTATCCTTTGAATGTTTGAAATATCTGATAAATTTGATGCTAATAATAGAATTGTAATTGCCACTAATGACACCTTGCTAGAAACTAAAAATCTACCAAGTGATAGCTTTAAGCTGATTTTAACATCTCCACCCTATAATATAGGCAAGTCATATGAAACTCAGACATCTTTACAAGATTACTTATCATGGCAAGAATCTATACTTGTAGAGTTAGTTCGAGTTATGCAACCTAATGGGAGTTTAGTCTTACAAGTAGGGAATTTTTTAGATAATGGAGAGGTCTTTCCCTTAGACCTATATTTTTATCCTATTTGTAAGAAGCTAGGTTTACAGCTTAGAAATCGTATCGTTTGGCATTTTGATCATGGTTTACATTGTAAGAAAAGACTCTCAGGTAGGTATGAGGTTATTTTATGGTTTACAAAAACTAATGACTATACCTTTAATTTAGACCCTATTAGAGTTCCCTCTAAATATCCTGGTAAAAGACATTTTAAAGGTGCTAAAAAGGGACAGCTTAGTGGAAACCCTTTAGGTAAAAACCCATCAGACTTTTGGCAATTTATCTCAGATGAATTTGATAAAGGTATTTTTGATGTACCTAATGTAAAGCATAACCATCCTGAGAAAACAGAACACCCTTGTCAATATCCTATTGAGATAGCTGAGAGGTGTGTTTTAGCATTTACAGATGAGGATGATTGGGTATTAGACCCTTTTGGTGGTGTAGGTTCAACTTTAATTGCAGCTATTAAAAATGATCGTAAAGCGATGAGTATAGATAGAGATGTAAATTATTCCGACATAGCTACTCAAAGAGTAAATGACTATATCAAAGGTGATCTAAAAATGAGAGAGATAGGTACACCTATATATAAGCCTACTAAGTAAAAGATTTAACCCATTCATGTTCAGTACCTAGACCACAACAATATTTACTATCCTCTAAAGTCCATTCAGTTCTAGCTTTACCTCTTTTAGATTTAAGTGCTTTTTCAGCTTTCATAGCGATAGACCGATTTGGATAAGTACCATAAACAGCTTTAGGTATCCAAGGTCTATATTGGGATGTATATTTACCCCCACCTGCAATTTCACCATTATGCTGTCTTAATCTTCTTTGGTAATCCGTAGTGCAACCTACATAATAGAAACCTGGTAATTCTTTACCCCATTTATTAAATCTTTTTTGTTGGGATTGTAAAACATAAACATACCACATTATATTTCCTCCTATAATAGACAGATATACAAGAAAGGATTTCTTATGACAACAAAAAATGAAGCCTTATATATACATCTGTTTAATCTAAGACAGATGATTCATTCTATTATGGAATATGACAACTGCTTGTCTTTACAATATGCAGTGAAGCTAAATATGATTACTCACTTAAATGTGTTTATGGATCAGTTATATAAACAAGAGAGTTTATCTTCTGTGGAAATTACATTTGAGGGAGATACTATTACAACAAGACCTACATTACTGGATATAGTGAATCTTAAAGGTCAAGTTCGTTCAGTTTGTCAATTTCTCAAGGATTTATCTGTATTGGATAATAATTTTAAGTTAGTATCAGATAGTTTAGATGGTCTTATTGTACATATAGATTATTTTAAGCCTTAATTCTCCAATGATGAAAATATATCAGTGACAGTATCAATATTTATTTTTTTATAAATAAAGTCTTTTAATCTCTCTCTTAAAGTTCCTTTATAAGACAAGACTACTATATCTTTTATTAAAATCTCGTCTATATCTACATAGAGGACAGTATCATTTCTAAAAGCTACTTGTATTCTATGTGTAGCTTGATTTTTTGAATAATCTATACTAGGAAGTAATTTTACAGAGATAAAATTATCTGATGTCTTAAAGGTTTGTTCAAATAATTGTTTTTGGTCTTGTGTATTCATATTTTTATAGCCTTAAAGGAAAAGTTAAATGATAGATAGAGTAGGTATAAATAGCACTATACAAGTATATGGCAGTAAAAATACTATACCCCGCATATTAAAGAATCAGTTAGGTGCAAATTTATTAAAAACAACAAAAGAAATGCACCCTCCTAATATAGAGGTTTTTAAAGTAGATTTTAAGGTAGGATATACAATGTATAATATGACTTTATCCTATAAGGGCAAATCTATTACAAATATAGTTTTAGAGTATAACGATAAGAAATCTGAATATTCATCTATAAATGAAACAGTAAGGGCAATAAAGAATGAAAGCTGATTATGTAGGTTGGAAAACAGCATATGAGTTAAAAGCACAAGGCTTAAAATGGGTAGATATAGCTGAGGTATTGGGAGTCAATGAGAGAAATGCTAGGAGAAAAGCATATAAATGGGAGGTTTTAAATGGGTTAAATAAGCCTAAAAATAGCAGTATGGTAGACTATGCGTACCTACTGGCAAAATTAGGTATGAAGCATAAGGATATAGCTAGACTCTTAGGAATTCCATATCGGACTTTAAGAGATTGGTTTTATAAATTAAGAGATAATAAAGGTATCTTAGCACCAAATAGTCGTGCAGATAAAAGAAAAATAGCCTTTGAATTAAGAGAGAAAGGACTTAAATGGGCTGAGGTAGCTATTATGACAGGATATAAAAATGCTGAAAGCTGTAGAGTAAGTGTAAAATCTCTTATTGATCAGTATACATCCATACTCTAAACTTATTTCCCTTATCATTTTCCTCCGTTAATTCATCCTGCTCTAAAGCTAATTCTAAGTTAGAATTAGGTAATCTTATCCCATTCTTACCTGTATCCTCTACCTCAATTTCACTCTTCTCATTTTTAAACATCAGATAAGCATAAGGTAAATGGTATATTTCACTCAGCTTATTACAAAATAGAATGGCTTGATACCATCCTCCTGATAAGGATAATTCCCATTCTAAATCGTGATATTCACCTAAAATATTTTTATACTGTTCATCTGTGATAAAATCAGTCATAACAAAATTGTTAATTTGAGTTGTCTTAAACATATCTATAAACCTCATATAATATGTATAGTCTGTTTAAGGAGATTATACATGATATTAAAGCCTTTTTTCAGCTATTTTGGTAGTAAATATTTCTTAGCTAAACACTACCCTAGACCTCAACAGGATATAATTATAGAACCCTTTGCTGGATCTGCCTGCTATTCTCTACATTATCCACATAAACAGGTTAAACTCATAGATAAATATGATGTGATTTGTAGTATATGGGACTACTTAATAAAGGTATCAGATAAAGAAATCTTAGAACTACCTTTATTAGCTGAAGGTGAAACCTTAGAGGATTATCCTAATATATGTAGTGAAGCTAAAAATTTAATAGGCTTTTGGTTAGCTAAGGCTAGAACTGTACCTACAAGTAAAATGTCCTCTTATTCTGCTGAGAGATTTGATATTGATAGAGCTGATTCATGGAATCCTGCTACTAAAAGAAGAATTGCTAGACAAGTACAGCATATTAGACATTGGACTATTAAACAAGATTCTTATGAGAATATAGATAATGAATCAGCTACTTGGTTCATCGACCCCCCATATGAAACTGAAGGTAAAACATATAAAGAGTCGAGTAAGAATATAGACTATACTCATTTAGGTGAGTGGTGTAAGAATAGGGAAGGTCAAGTAATAGTATGTGAAACGAATAAGGCTAAATGGTTAGATTTTGAACCCTTAAAAGTTATATTGAATAGTGGGCGAGGAAGAACTGAAGAGGTGGTATGGTTAAATGATAATAACATAAGACAGAGAACTTTATTTTAGAAAGGACAAACAAATGGCATATGAGCTGATTTTACAGGATTGTATAGAGTGGATGAATTTAAGAGATAAGGAATCAGTGGATTGTGTAATTACATCTCCTCCTTATAACTTAAATATCAAGTATGGTAGCTATAAGGACGACCTACCAAGAGATTCTTATTTAAAGTGGCTAAATGATGTTGCTGAGAGTATTAAGAAAGTCTTAAAAGATGATGGACATTTATTTTTAAATGTAGGTTTTTCTAATATAGACCCTTGGGTATCTATGGATGTAGCTAATGTATTTAGAAAACACTTTGTTTTACAGAACAATATTACATGGGTAAAACATATTTTATTAGATGACCAATCTTATGGGATACACAAACCTATAACAAGTGACAGGTTTTCATCACCTACAACTGAGTCAATTTATCATTTTACTAAAACAGGTGATGTTAAGGTAGATAGGTTAGCGATAGGACATAGAAATACAACACATGAGAGGTATCCTGATTTATATACAGAATCTAGACATATTGCAGAACAGAGGAGAAAAGCATCTAAAAAGTTAGGTTATAGGGATTGGTTAGACTTTAAAAAGAATTATAAGGATGGTCAATTAGATGAGTTTAATAAATATATGGATGAATTAGAAAATAAGAAGCCCTGGGACCCTGAGAGAAAAAAGTGTTTAGGTACAGCATGGTATATACCATATACACCGATAGCAAAAATGGCTAAGAGAATGGATTCTAAGGATGGGGATAGTGAGGGTGGGAGGGGGAGTCATCCAGCAACTTTCCCTGAGGCATTATCGGATATGTGTATAGGATATAGTGGTATAAGTGAGGGGAGTGTAGTATATGATCCGTTTTCAGGAACAGGAACTACAGTAATATCAAGTATAAAGAGTGGTATGTATGGAATAGGGACTGATATAGATGAAAATTATATAAGATTTTCTAAAGAGAGAATAGAAGCTATTTATCCTTCAGATGGCTTATTTTAATATAATATATAGATATAACTTCACAAGGAGATACCATGAGTTATATCGAACAAATTAAAGCAGAGCATGATCTAAATTATGCTAAATTTAAAGAAATAGATAAGGAATGTGATGAGCTTTACAACAAGCTTTCAGATTTAAGAAATGCCGTAAATGTTTTTGAAGGAGTAAGCAAGCACCTTAAAAATATTTCGGAAACAAACACCAGGAATCCTGAAGCTCTTGCTTTAAAGGCTGATGTAACTAAAACATCAGCATCTTTGGCTCTTCAAAGAGGTCTTGTAGAGAGTCAATACAACTCTCTCACTAGTGAGAGAAATACTTATAGTGATAAAAACTATTTGCTACATGATAAGTTAAGGGTGTTTGAGAAAATAGGTGTTACATCTGATATTATTGAGATTCTATCTCAAGCTACAAGTTCTTTTGGAAGAAGTAGAGACTATCTTTATCATAATGGTAAATCTGCCCACCTATATAGGTGGGAAACACCCTCTAATTTTGAAACAAAATTTATTGATTTTGAATTGGATCCAGATTACTCATATTTAAGACATCAAAGAGAGGATTATCGTAGGAGAAAAGCGACTAAGATCACTTATGTAGGCTTTAAAGATAAGGTTTTACACTTAATGGTCTTGAATATGGACACCTTTATTTTAAAGCAGTGGTCTATTGAGGATGGTGCTAATGAGGGTAAATTAGAAACAGCTAAGTATAAGAAAGATACAAGGGTCTTTATTTTAAGAAAAGACTGTGGTGCTGTACCTAAAGATGAAATTTTCGGTCAATTTTTTAATGAGTTAGATATAGTATCAAAGTAATTGACAGGCAAGTGCAAGTTCACTTGCAGCTCTACTATTTAATATCTCACCTGAGACATCCATACCTGTTAAGCTTTTTAGTCTAGGTCTGTCATAAGCTACTCTATCATTAATATGAGGAGCAGTAAAACAAGCAACATCAATAATCATATCTTCATTTAGATGAATATCTAGACTGACTTCATTTGCATCATCATTAAACCAAATAACTTTAATCACATGAGTAGAAGGATATTGGGGTAAGGGTTGAACAACCTTACACTCTACATCAAAACCATTTCTTGAGAAAACAGATGCTAAAATTCTAACCTGGGAAGCAACCAATGAAGAATTTGGACTTCTAAATCCAGCAAGCCTTCTTCTTAAAGAAGCTCTTCTATATGAAGGATAATTGTTATCATCTCTGAAAAACATAATACTACTCCTAGTATATTTGATATAATATACTAATTAAATTCTCATAAAAGGACTATTGATGATATTAAAGCCTTTTTTCAGCTATTTTGGTAGTAAATACCATTTAGCCAAGCATTACCCTAGACCTCAACAGGATATAATTATAGAACCCTTTGCAGGTTCAGCTTGTTATAGCTTATACTACCCCCATAAGCAAATTAAGCTTTTTGATAAATATGATGTTATATGTGGTATATGGGACTATCTTATTAAAACACCTAGTAAGGAAATAGCCTCTTTACCTATAATCGACTTTGATAAAACAGTGGATGATTATACCATCCCCCAAGAAGCTAAGTGGCTTATAGGATATTGGATACATACCTCTAATTACAGACCTGATACTAAATGGACAAGTAGAACTAAAAAATCAGCAACAGGCTTTATTTCTAAGGGTGGTGATGTATATACCCCTAGAAATTACAATACCTGGACTGAGGCTAATAAAATTAAAATCGCTAATCAAGTAGAGCATATCCGTCATTGGACTATTAAACAAGAATCCTATGAGAATATAGATAATCAAGAAGCTACATGGTTTATTGACCCACCTTATCAACATGAGGGTAAGGGATATGCACATTCCTCTAATAAGATAGATTTCTCACATTTAGGTGAATGGTGTAAAGAGAGACAAGGACAAGCTATTGTATGTGAGGGACCTAAGGCTACATGGTTAGATTTTAAGCCTTTAAAAACAATTTTAAATTGTCAATCTAAAGAGTTCAATGAGGTGGTATGGTTAAGTGAGGGTAATCTTACACAGCAGACTTTATTCTAATATAATAAGACATGAACTTTACAAAAGGAAAAACCTAAATGTTTGAATTTAGAAATGTAAAACTCTATCAGGGGGATAGCACAGATAGTACTCTCTTTAATGAGCCTTTTATAGATTTGACTATAACATCCCCACCTTATAATGTAGGTATAGAATATAACTCTACTGGGGATGCTTTACAATATCAAGAATATCTTGACTTTAGTCATAAGTGGATGAAAAATTGTTATGATTGGACAAAAACCACAGGTCGTTTTTGTTTAAATGTTCCATTTGAGACTCACAGGTATAGTACTCAGACATTAGCTGCAGATATGATTTTTATAGCTAAAAAGATAGGTTGGAAATATAAGTCTAGTATTATTTGGAATAAGGGTTTTTTTGAAATAGGTACAGCTTGGGGGTCATATAAATCAGCATCTGCACCTATGTTTTTAGCTCCTGCTGAAATGATACTTGTCCTTTATAAGGATGAATGGAAAAAAGCTGTTAAAGGAACAGATGATATTACGGGAGAAGAATTTGCTTCTTGGTCTAATTCTTTATGGACTATTAAACCTGAGTCTGCTACTAGGGTAGGACATCCAGCTCCTTTTTCTACTGAGATACCCTATAGATGTATTAAGTTCTTTTCTTTTATAGAATCTACAATATTTGACCCCTTTGCAGGATCAGGCACAACTCTTATAGAAGCACAAAGACTTAATCGTAATAGTGTTGGTATAGAATTAGATACCAAGTATTACAAGCTTGCCTGTAATCGTATACAGGGCGAAGCAGCTACCTTATTTTAAAGGACTAAAAAGATGTTAAAAAAAGAACGACAGATTCAATTTAAGACTCAAATTATGAGAATGATAGATAAAAAAGAAGAGATTTTTCTTAAATTAGATACCTTATCTAATAGTAAGCTTGTTATGTTTTATGTAGCCTTATGTATAGATAAAGAAGAACCTAGAAGATTAAATTATGTAGAAGAAAAGGTTCAGGGCTTAAATGGGAAATATTTAAATTTACTTGTTAGCACACTTTAAAAATTATTCATCTTCTTCTTCAGGTGGCATTTCAGCTATTGATTTAGTTTCTTTAACCTTTTTCTTAGGTGCAACAGGTTCAGGAGCTTTAGCTAGAGTCAAGGTAAGAACTTTTTTATCTAGCACTTCTAATTTCTTAGTTACCCTAGCTAAAGTCTCTTCAAGTTCAGAAGTATCGTTAAAG
>Ga0194118_10006395_pt1 | contig 11766 bp, 10 predicted proteins | sample TA2MahsurfametaG_2_FD_148662 | JGI IMG/M metagenome (GOLD analysis project Ga0194118, IMG submission 148662) | Freshwater microbial communities from Lake Tanganyika, Tanzania - TA2015013 Mahale N5 surface | ecosystem: Environmental > Aquatic > Freshwater > Lake | place: Tanzania: Lake...
ATGGCAGAGCAAATGACAGAACTGCAACTGATGATGCAGGAAAGAATGAATACTGGGACGGCATGGACTCGCAATGATAGTTTTGAGAAGAATGGATATCTAGTCATTAAGGACTTATGGGATCCAGAAGAACTTTATCACCCAGTTCCACCAGAACGCGGACAACTAAACTGGTGGGGTAAAAAGATGGACCAGTTTACACATCAGGAAGTAGAGATGCAGGTGGAGGGTTCACTGGCACGTTATTGGCATCCACAATATCGCCAGATTCATTGTGGTATTCGTACAAAACTAGAAGAAGCACTAGGTCGTAAACTGTATAATACGTATTATTATGATCGTTATTATTTTCCAGGGCAGGCACTAACAAAACACGCAGACCGTGATGCTTGTGAGATTTCTGTGACCGTTCACGTCAGCACCAATCTGACTGGTGAGGATGCTGATTGGCCGATTTGGATTAAGACTCCTGATACTTATGTGGATAAAAAGAAGACACAGGTTCTAGTTCCTGGTGAGAACCGTTCAGTGGTTCTAAAACCTGGTGATGGTATGATTTATAAAGGTTGTGAAAGACCACACTGGCGTGATCCGATGCCTGGTATGAAGAAGGGTAAGAGACTATTTGGTAAGACTGGTGAACTTTATTATCACCAAATTTTCTTTCATTATGTTTTACAAGATGGTCAAAGAGCTCACTGTGCTTGGGATAGAGCACGATGAAAACATCACTTTTTGAATATCCTTCCTATCAGTACCAAGTTGATGATTGGGATTTTAAAAAGAAGGGATTGCTAAATCGTATCAATTCTCAAAAGTTTGTAAGATCATCAATCCAAAGTTTTGAATCAGATAGAAGAACCTCAAATAAATCTTATTTACATTACTTTAGAGAACTTATTTCTCCAGAACTTAATGAATTCTGTCAAGAAGCACAAGTCACTTGTAGTATGACTGATTGCTGGGCGGTGAGATACAAACAAGGAGACCATCAGACCGTTCACAATCACAAGAGTTGGGGATTTTCTGGTGTTCTTTATGTGGAATACGATCCTAAACATCACTCACCAACTTGTTTTGTTGCACCGTGGCAAGACCCAAGAACAGATACAACATTATTATGTTTTCCAAAAGATGTAACAGAGGGAGCGATTGTTATTGTGCCTTCTTATACTTTACATTTCTCTTCACCAAACACATCAAGGAAACAAAGAACAATTATATCCTTTGATTTGTTGCCAACTCTACCAGATCATCAATCTATAAATACTTAAAAATGTTTTCATTCTAATGTCAGTGCCTGTTGTCAATATTGCAATTGAAAAGGGGACAGATTTTAGTGCCGTATATAATGTAACGAATCCCGACAATTCAGTTTATTTGTTAGCAAATCAATCTGCATCTGCAAAAATTCGTAAACACCCCGCTGCAACTTCATCAAAATCATTCCAAGCATCAATTACCATAGCAACTGGTAAAATTCAAATTTCTATGGGATCAACAGTGACTGCCGAATTATCCACAGGTAGAAACTATTATGATGTGATTTTAACTCACACAATTACTAATAAAGTAATTAAAATTTTTGAAGGAACAGCAATTGTAAAAGATACGGTATCTGTATGAGCGACTATACTGTTAAAATTCAATCAGATTCAAAATACAAAGTTTCAGTTTCTTTAGGAGCAGGAGCAGTGTCAAATCTTTCCGATCTATTAGATGTGGATGTAAGCGATCTTCAAGACAGTTATGTCATTATGTATGATGCAACAACTCAAAAATACAAAGCGGTTAATCCAGATCTTGTTCTTTCTAAAGCAACAACAGAACCAATCTCTCCAGGATTACCTGCAGTATTTGAGGATAAATTAGATGTAGACTTAGATGATAGAATTGATCTTGATGCAGGAGGGTTTTAAAAAACAATAAATAATAAAAAAAGAGTGTATAGAAGATGGCAGCTCCTGTTTTACAGTTTAAGAGAGGTCTTCTTGCTAATCTTCCTGGTCTAAGGGGAGGTGAACCTGGGTTTACAACCGACAGTTACGACCTTTATGTTGGTATTGATAGTACCACGAATAACAATAAATTCTTTGGTTCACATCGTTACTGGACAAGAGAAACAACTACTACAGGTAGCGGCATAAACCTTGTAGAAGGAACCGATAATGGAACCGACTATCTTACCATAAAATCTCCAAATAATCTTGCTGGTATTGTAACATACGTTTTTCCTGGAATCCAGGGTGCAGTATCATCAGTTCTCACCAATGATGGAAATGGTAATCTAACCTGGGCAAGTGGTTCTGCAAACCCAGTGTTTACTGGTATCGCAACCTTCACTGGTACTACAGATAACACTTTAGGTAATGCGGATACTGGTGCTGTTCAAATTGACGGTGGTTTAGGAGTTAATAAGAATGTAACTATTGGAGCAGGTCTTTCTGTTACAGGGGTATCGCATTTTATTGGCACTGCTACATTCTATGGTGGTCAAATTAATCTTGGTGATAGCGATACTGATGATATTGTAGTTGGAGGAGAATTTGCATCAAACCTTATTCCAACGACAGACGATCTTTTTAGTTTAGGATCATCTTCAAACCAGTGGAAAGATCTATTCATAAATGGCACTGCAGATATTGATGCATTAACTGTCTCAGGAGTCTCCACTTTTTCATCATCACTTCTTGGAACACAGGCCAATTTTACTGGTATTGCCACTGCTAAACAACTTTCTAATTATAGAGCACTTGTTGGTGCTGCGAGTTCTGAAACAGAAACATTTATTGTTACCGTTGAAAATAAAACATCAAATCATCGTTATTTTGGATCTGGATCTTCTCAAGGATACTTTATTGATGGTAAAGAGTCTCCATTTATTACACTGTTACCTGGAAAAACATATCGTTTTGACCAGGCAGATGCATCTAATAGTAGTCATCCAATTCTATTTTACTTTGACGCAAATAGAACAACCCAATACACTACTAATGTAACAACAACTGGAACTGCTGGTAATGCTGGCGCATATGTTGAAATTACCATTACAGATCTAACACCGATTGTCTTACATTATCAGTGCTCTAATCACGCTGGTATGGGTAATGCGATCTCAAATTATTCAAACTTTATCAATACTCCATATAGCATAACTACTCTTGGTGGTCTTTCGGTAACTGGTGTCTCAACACTAAGTGGACAATTAAATGCTAATGGTGGTATTACTGTTGATACAAATGCATTTACAGTCGCAGATACGACTGGTAATACATCTATTGCAGGAACTTTAGCAGTTACAGGAACCACAACCTTAACTGGTCTATTGGACGCTAATGGTGGTGCAGAGATTGATAATATTCGTATTGGTGTCGCTAATGATAATGAGATTGATACTTCAACAGGTAACTTAACGATTGACTCTGCAGGCGGCACAACAACACTTGATGATAATGTTAGTGTTTCTGGAACTTTAGGAGTTACTGGAGCAACTACACTCTCATCCACATTAGCAGTTACTGGAGCAACTACACTCTCATCCACATTAGGAGTTACTGATGCTGTTGTTGTTGGAACTTCCTTAAGTGCCCCAACAATTAAGACTGCTACCATTCAGCATTCTAGCGGCACTCAGGCAGCAGCGATTGATTCTTCAGGTAATATTACTGCATCACAGAACCTGACAATTGCTGGAAACCTTTTTGTAAATGGTTCTACAACTCAAGTTAATACTGCTGCAATTACAGTAGAAGACAGAACTATAGAACTTGGTGTTGTTGATGGTAATGCACCAACATCTGCAACCACTTGGGACCTTGGTGTTCTCTTCAACTATCATGCAACAACTGCAAAGAAATCAGCAGTTATTTGGGAACATGGAGATGCAAGATTTAAATTTGCAAGTGTTCTTGCTGCTGATACTGATGGTAGTAATGTAAATACTCCACAACTTACAGTCACAACATTTGCACCGATTGAGATTGCATCTCTCTTTGTGAATGATTGTGCAGGACAATCACAAGTTATTTCTTGCACAGGATCTACAAGAAATCTAGAGAACATTACAATTGATGGGGGCTCTTTCTAGATCTTAATATCATAATCTAAATAGAGGGAGTTCATATCTCTCTCTTTTTTATGACTGATGATGACTTAAAAGCAGTTCTTGCAAAGTATCAACAAAAAGCATTTGAATTATACAATAGCAATATTGTATTAGAAACTCAAGTGGAGCAATTGAATAAAACAGTTGTCTCTTTACAAGAGCAGTTAGAAAAGTTAAAAGTAAAAAGAAACGCAAAGTCTTCGCCTAACGACTTTTCATAAATAATAAAAACTCTTATATAAGGGTTTCTACGGTTTATACCAAAGATGAGAGGATTGGATGGCAGATCCCACAATTAAAATTAAACGATCTTCTGTCGCCGGTAAAAAACCGACAATAGCAGACGTAAATTTAGGAGAATTAGCCCTTAATACTTTTGATGCAGAACTGTATACCCGCAGAGAGAGAACGGGTATTGGAACTGATGTTGTAAGACTAGGGGCAGGAGCAACGGTTACAAATATAATCTATGTAACTACAGACGGAAGCGATACAAATACGGGTAAAAAACTTGGAGATGCAAAGAGAACCATTGGTGCAGCACTTACAACAGCAACGGTAAGTTCAGTTATCCAAGTAAGTGCTGGAACTTATGTAGAGAATAACCCAATATCAATCCCAGAACAAGTTAGTATTGTTGGTAATAGTTTAAGGGAAGTATCAGTACAACCACAAAACTCAAATCAAGATTTATTTTATGTTACTAATGGAAATTATGTAGCAGAGATGTCCTTTACTGGAACTCTTGATACGGGAAAAGCAATATTCGCATTTAATCCAGTTGGTGCTGGGACAATAACACAATCACCTTATATCCAAAATTGCACAAACTTCATTTCCAATAGTATTGGCATGAAAATTGACGGAAACCATGCTGCTGGAAATACAAAGAGTATGGTTCTTGATAGTTATACTCAATACAATCAAGGTGGCATTGGAGTTTCGATTACAAATGAAGGATATGCTCAATTAGTATCGCTATTCACAATCTGCTGTGATACTGCAGTTTATTGTGGATCTGGTGGTGGTTGTGATTTAACGAATAGCAATTCTTCTTTTGGTAATTATGGATTAGTTGCTGATGGTATAAGTCAAGTAAAATCAACGGGTATCATCACTTCCACGGCTGAAGCAGGCGCAGTTTCATTTGTAATTGCTGGAGTTGGTACTCAAAGACCTTATGATGGACAAGTCGCATATTTTGACCAACTTTACTATGAAGTTGATAGTGTAACAGTTGGATCTGGAGGAACTGGGTATACTGATCAACCAGTTGTAACAGTAAGTGATCCACCAACATCCTGGGGTATTCCCGCACAGGTAGTTGCTACAGTAGAGAATGGTTCTGTCACAAACTTAACAATAGTCTCAAGTGGAAGAGGATATACGACTGCTCCAACTATAACGATTGCTGGTCCAAATGTTGGTATCAACACGGCAACCGCAACAATTTCAGTGAAACCAAAATACTATTCCATAGAAAGTGCAACCTTACCTTCATCTGGAATTTCGACTATTACAATCACTGAACAACTCCCTTATGCCATTGGAGTTGGCACAACTGTTCCTATTTTTAGACAAAGTAGAATTCTAGCTTCTGGACATTCTTTTGAATATGTTGGATCTGGAACAGATATTGCGACTGCTTTTCCACAAACAGGTGGGGTAACAATACAAGAAAATGAAGTTGATATGAAAAATGGTGGTTTAGTTGTCTATACAAGCACCGATCAATCGGGTAACTTTAGAATTGGTGATGGCGTTGTTATCAATCAACAAACTGGGACCATCGCTGGAAACTTTTATTCCAAGAGTTTATTTGCCAATGTCACACCATTCATTCTCGCACTAGGAGGTTAATATAAAATGGCACTAGCACTCAACGTTTATAAAACTATAACATCAGTTGCATCGACAAATGCGGTCGGCATATACACTGCTCCAGTAGGTTATGCTGGTGTCGTTTTATTAGCACAAGTAGCAAACGTAGGATCACAAACTCATACTGTTACAGTTTCTCATCAAAGATCTGTAGCAGGAATTGCAGTAACGACTGAAATTGTAAAAAATTATGCAGTTCCAGAAAATGATTCTGTAAGTGTTTTGGATGGGAAATTGATTTTGGAATCAAATGATATTTTAGTTTTATCAGCAAGCAGTGCATCAAATCTAAAATTCATTGGAAGTATTCTGGAAACGTTAAAGTAATATGGCAAAACTCTTAAGCGGCAGACAATCTCAAATTAAAGTTGGTATATCTTCATATACTGAAGATAAAACTACGATTAATGTAGTTGGAAAGGTTGGTATTGGTACAACAGATGCCAGAACTAATTTAGATGTTATTGGTAATGCAAATGTTTCTGGTGTTGTCACTGCTACTACGTTTGCTGGTGCTGTAACTGGTAATGTAACAGGTAATGTAACGGGCAATGTAACAGGCAATGCAACAGGTCTTTCTGGAACACCAAATATCACCGTTGGAACGATTGGAGCAACAAGTCTAAATGCTTCTGGTATTGTAACAGCGTCATCATTCAGTGGAGCTGGCACAGGTCTTACAAGTATTCCTGCCGCACAACTCACAGGAGTGCTTCCTGCTCTTGACGGTTCTGCACTCACTGGTGTCACAGCATCTGGAACTGGTATTGTAATCAAAGATGAGGGTACAACTATTGGAACAGCAGGAACAATTAACTTTGTTGGTGCCGGTATATCAGCTTCTTTTGCCGCAGGTTCTGCAACTGTAACTGTATCATCATCTGTTTCAATTAGCACTGATGCTCCTGCATCTCCGAGTGCTGGTAATCTTTGGTATAATACAGATTCAGCAAGATTATTTGTATATTACACTGATATTGATAGTTCACAGTGGGTTGATGCTGCCCCATTTAACATAGGTATTATTGATGCAAATTACGCAAATTTAGCAGGTATCGCTACTTTTGCGTCAACAGCAGGAGTAGCAACAGCATTACAAAACTCAAGAACTTTTCAGATTACGGGTGATATTATTGCATCGCCAATTAGTTTTGATGGAACTGGTAATGTATCTCTTGCTGCAACAATCCAACCCAACAGTGTTGGATTGGGGACAGATACAACAGGTGATTATGTTGGAAATATTACTGGAACATCAAATCAAATTACAGTTACAGGAGGAACTGGTGAAGGTTCCACTCCAGTTTTAAGTATACCTAATCAACTGACTGCCCCTCAGGATGTAACAGTCACAAGAGACTTACAAGTTATAAGAGATATTAATGTTTCTGGTGTTACAACATCTACAACATTAAGTTCTACTAATGGAACGATTACCAACTTAACTGGTACTGCTGGTACTATCACTAATCTAAATGTTGCATCAACTTTAAATGCAGTTGCTGGAGTTATAACTAATGCTACTGGTACTAACTTAAACTATACTGGTGTTTCTACATTAGGTAATACCGTCGTCGGTGGTGGAACAACACAACTAATCGTCACTGGTAATACTAGAATTACTGGTATTCTTACGATTGGAACTGGTTCTATTACACTTGATGGGTCCAATAATCAAGTCAATGTCGGAACTGGAGTTACCTTACATCACACCAATGGTGTTCAGGTCGGTGGTAATACCTTACACTCCACCGTTCTTACTGTTAATCAAATTAATGCCTCTGGTATCGTCACTGCATCTAGTTTTAATGGATATCAAACACTTGTAGGAACAGCGAGTTCTGCAACAAAAACTTTCACCGTCACAGTCGCAAATAAAACATCAAATCATCGTTACTTTGGATCTGGATCTTCTCAAGGATACTTTATTGATGGTGTAGAATCTCCTTTCATAACACTACTTCCAGGGAAAACCTATCGCTTTGATCAAGCAGATGGTAGTAATGGTTCTCATCCACTTCGTTTTTACCTGGAAGCAAATAGAACAACTCAATACACCACTAACGTAACAACAAACGGGACTGCTGGTAGTGCTAGTGCGTATACTGAAATCACTATCGTAGATACTACACCGATTGTCTTACATTATCAGTGCTCTAATCATGCTGGTATGGGTAATGCAGTATCCAACGCTGCTAATTTTATTGATACTCCTTATCAAATCACTACTCGTAGTGGAATCAGTGCAACAGGTGTTGTTACTGCGACCACATTTGTTGGTGCTCTCACTGGTAATGTAACTGGTAATGTAACTGGTAATGTAACAGGTAATGCAACAGGACTTTCTGGAACTCCTAATATTACTGTTGGAATTATTACGGCTTCAAGTGCAACAATCAGCGGTAATGTAAGTATTGGTGGAACACTAACGTATGAAGATGTAACCAATGTTGACTCACTAGGCATCATTACAGCAAGAACTGGAGTCAGAGTTGATACTGGTGGATTAGTTGTAACTGCTGGTGTTTCTACCTTTGCTGGTATTACCACAGTTACTGGACCGACATTATTTGCTAAACAACTGAATGTTTCTGGTGTTGTCACTGCGACATCATTCTCAGGTGATGGATCTGCACTCACTAATATCTCTGCATCCCAGTTTGTAACCACTGCTGCTGGTATTCATACACTTTCTAATGTTGGCATCGGAACCACAAATCCAACATCAAGACTTACAGTAACTGGTAACGGAATCTTTACTGGTGTTGTAACAGCATCATCATTCAGTGGAGCCGGTACAGGTCTTACGGGTATTCCTGCTGGACAACTTACAGGAGCACTTCCTGCTCTGGATGGATCTGCACTTCAGAATATAACTGCAGGACAAGTATCTGGAAGTGGCATTGTAATCAAAGATGAGGGTACAACTATTGGAACAGCAGGAACAATTAACTTTGTTGGCGCTGGTATATCTGCCGCTTTTGCTGCAGGTTCTGCAACTGTAACTGTATCATCATCTGTTTCAATTAGCACTGATGCTCCTGCATCTCCAAGTGTTGGTAATCTTTGGTATAACTCTAATCTTGGAAGAACCTTTATTTATTATAATGATGGTGATAGTGCTCAGTGGGTTGATGCTGCCCCATTTAATTTTGGTGAAACAACAAATTCAAGTGAAAATAAATGGACAACAACCACAGCAGGAATTCATACTACTTCTAATGTTGGAATTGGAACCACAGTCCCAACCTCAAAACTTCATGTTGTTGGTAATGCTTTAGTTTCTGGAATTGTTACCGCATCATCATTTTCTGGTTCTGGAACTAATTTAACTGGTATTGTAACTTCTATTCTTGCGGGTTCCAATATTACAATAAGTTCATCAACAGGACAAATTACGATTAGTTCTTCTGGTGGTGGTGGTGGCGGCGTCTCTGATTGGAGAGACAATTCTCTGTTCTAAATAGTAAAAAAAGTTGTATAATGGCATTAAATAGAGGCAATTTAGGATTTACAACACAAATCGGTGCAGGAGTAACTGCATCAGTCTATACTGTTGGATCTGGACAGACTGCATATATCAAATCCGTTCTTTTGTACAATTTAAATGCATCTTCCACTCAAAACGTAGCAATACATGTAGTTAAGAATAGTAGTGGAAGTGTAGGAACTGCAGGAACAACAACAAGAATCGCAAGACTTGGCGTGACTGCTGATGATACATTCTTCTTTGAACCAGCATATCCAATCACATTGACTTCTAATAATGATACTTTACAAGTTTATAATGAAGGATCTGCATCAAGTGCTATCAATGTTTTAGTATTGGGAGATAAGGAAGTTTAATATGGCATTTAAAAATATTAAGAGTGATTACAATAGAACTTCACTGCTTAGTTATTTTGTAAGTGGTAAAATTAAATTATTCCATTCAGCACAAGAAGCAATAGTTGGTAGTGGAATTGTTGCAACTGGTGGTGATCAGGCAGAATATATTGATGGTGCTGATGTTTATAGAGCACATATTTTCACCTCATCAGGAACTTTTACTGTAAGTAGTCTTGGAACTTTTCCAAATAATGTAGAGTATCTTGTAGTTGCTGGTGGAGGTGGAGGAGGAGCCGGGCCCGGGCCTGGAGGAGGTGGTGGGGGAGCAGGTGGATTTAGGACTAATGTATCTGGGCATCCATTAGCAGATCCATCTCCATTTCCAGTTGGTATATCTTCCTATGCTGTTACAGTTGGTGGTGGCGGAGGTCAAAATGCCAGTGGAACTAATTCCGTATTTTCATCAATAACATCAACTGGGGGTGGCGTTGGTGGATATTTTGGACCTCCTTCTGCAGCAGGTCCTGGTGGATCTGGTGGAGGAGGTGGTGCCAATCCATCAGGACCTGCACCAGTAAGTGGAGGAACAGGAAATACACCACCAGTATCACCACCACAAGGAAATCCTGGAGGAACTGGTAATCATCATCCAGGAGTTTTTGCTGCCTTTGGTGGGGGTGGCGGTGCAGGTGGAGCAGGATCTCCAAACAGCAATGTAGTACCTTATGCTGGAGGAAATGGTGGTATAGGAACTTCTATTTCTATCACAGGAATATCAACATCATATGCAGGTGGTGGTGGAGGGGGAGCATTTAATAATGGAAGTCTTGGTGGTGTAGGAAGTTCTGGTGGGGGAAATGGTGGAGGTCCAATAGCAGCCACTAATGGAACTACCAATACTGGTGGTGGAGGAGGAGGAAATTCACATCCATCATCAGGGTCTGCAGGTTCTGGTGGTTCCGGTATCGTAGTAGTAAGATATAAGATTGCAAACACTGGAGTACAAGCAAAGGCAAGTGGTGGTGCTATCAGTTATGTTAGTGGTAAGACTATTCATACCTTCACTGTTTCTGGTAATTTTACAGTTTTAAATCCATCACTAACTACTGTTGAGTATCTTATTGTTGCTGGCGGTGGTGGCGGCGGCAGCGGCGGTGCAGGTGGTGCAGGTGGAGGTGGAGGTGGATTTAGATCTGGTAGTGCACTTCCAGTATCTACATCTCCTGGTTCTTATACAGTATCAGTTGGTGGTGGTGGAGCTGTTAATACAAAAGGATCTGATTCTTCTGTTATTGGCGGAGCAGTATCAGTAACCTCAACTGGTGGTGGATACGGTGCAAGTCAAAACCAATCACCAAACGCTGGTGGTCCTGGTGGATCTGGTGGTGGTGGAGCCGGGGGTGGCGGGAGCCCGCCTGGAGCTCCTGGTAACAATCCAGGTCCAGCTACTCCTCCTGGTCAAGGAAACCCTGGTGGTACAGGATGGTTTCATAACTATAAAGATGGTGGAGGAGGCGGCGGCGGCGCCGGAAGTCCTGGTGGTAATGGTAGTGATAATACAGGTGGTAATGGTGGTTCTGGATCACCATCATCTATTTCAGGATCTAATACAACATATGCAGGTGGCGGCGGCGGCGGATCCTATAATGGAACTCGTGGATCGGGTGGGTCAGGTGGCGGTGGATTCGGTGCTGTTAGTTCAACTGTAGCTACTCAGGGGACTGTTAATACTGGTGGTGGAGGTGGAGGTGGAATGGGAACTTCGGGCAGCCCCGGGGCGGCTGGTGGTTCCGGTATCGTCATCATCGCATATCCTTCATAATTTTTGTTTTTTTTTTTATGAGATATCTTGAAGTAAATAATTTTTTTCAAAATCCAGACTCTATTTTAGAATTAACCAAAACATTAGAATTTTATAATTTTCAAAATCATCCAGAATCTTCTGTTGTAGG
>Ga0194118_10006397_pt1 | contig 11765 bp, 10 predicted proteins | sample TA2MahsurfametaG_2_FD_148662 | JGI IMG/M metagenome (GOLD analysis project Ga0194118, IMG submission 148662) | Freshwater microbial communities from Lake Tanganyika, Tanzania - TA2015013 Mahale N5 surface | ecosystem: Environmental > Aquatic > Freshwater > Lake | place: Tanzania: Lake...
GCTATTGCAGCAATTCGAGGGTTAGGTGGAGACAAAGAGGCTAAGTCAATATGGGCAAAGCTATCAGGATATAGTCAAAGAATCTTGGTAGAGTCTGTGTTTTCTAGAAAAAAGCGACTATTTGGTGAACGATTATTCTCGAAACACACTGATAAACAGTGCGTTGAGAATGCAGCAAGATGTTTATTGTTAAACGAAATGAGAATGAAGGTCGCTTTGCCTTACCTTAGGTAAGACAGGCTAACGCCCTCTGTCTGCTAACAGAGACGCAAAGCGGCCTAGCGCTAGATGGCTAAACTGACTTTTTCAACACAGCCCCACTCCAATTAAAGCAAATCTCTTTCAGCATCAATATCAGCAAGCCCGATATCATCTTGTTTAATATCAAAAACATCAGCTTGCTGTTTCATTAGATCAATTACTTCATGAAATGCCATAAGATACCCTATATTATAATCATTGTCCTTTTGATTGCTGGGGTTGTCTTTCTCATTTTTAGCTGCTTGGGCCTTCTCTTTAAGAAGCATTCCAAGATCATGTAAATAATATTTAAATTTATCTCCACTCATACCTTTACTCACTCAATTTTGATTTTAGAACATCATGAAGAATGTCTCTTTGTTCTGTCAATCGATCAATATCAGATTGCCACTTCTTATTTATTAACGCTTCCTGTTGTCTAGGATCTAATTCATGCCAATTTTTAATATGTTTACTTGGATTCGCAATTTTATCCTGGTGCATAGCAATTTGTTTATCAAAACTGGCTATTCCTTTTCTAAGCTGCTTCTCACTTTGCTGCGAGGCAATTTTTAATGTTCCCGCATGCTTTCCGCCTGCGCTTGCCGTTTTAAAAGCGGAACTAAAATTTCCCGGTAGGGGCATTTCACAGCGAGTTATGTTTTCACCACGAGCTGCTCTCGCTTCCTCCGTATGGTATTCTGCTTGATTTGTTGAGAATATTTGATCAATCTTTTCATGCCCCCTAGCAATACTGGCTTGGTAATTTCCAATTGGATTTCTCATATCTTCAAAAATCATACTTTCCGGAAAAATTCTTACGCTCAAATCAACTAATTCTTGTTGTAACTGTGGGCCTAAAGAAGCTAAATCAGAAATGCTATCTAGGGCTTCATGTGTTAAATGAGCGCCAAATTCTCTTGCTCTTTCACGGAAAGAAGATTCATATTCTTCTATTGCGAGTTCTTTAATGGGTTCGAGATGCTCGTGAAGCTCTTGCTTCAAAAGATTCACTTGCTCGACTGACATCGACACTGGAAGTTGCTCAATTGCAGGTTTCTCTTCCTCTTTTTCCGGCTCCAAGTTATGTTCTTTTTGCGGTTCCTGTTTGTTTTCACAAGCAGATGCTGCTCCTGCCGCAGCGGCAGCTGCAGTAGAGGCTGTTGCTGCAGAAGTTGCAACTACTGCAACCGTAACAACTACAACCACAGCCACCACAATGACCGCTCCAATGATAATTTCTTTCTTGTGCTTTTTGACAAAATCCTTTGTTTTCTTCCAAAAGCTTTTGCACAAAATAATATTGCTATCACCATAGAAAACTAATGGATGTATAATGTAGCTTTGATCGTCCAACAAATGTGCATTTTGATAACCACTCCGGGCTGTTATTAAATCGACCGCGTCATCCCGCAAATCCGAGTTATTATCTTCTGCTCCCTCAATAGCCAAAGTTGCAAGAAATCGATTAATATTCTCCAATTCCTCGAAACTACATCTCTCTTCCAGCCCTCCAAATTCAATCTCATCCATAAGATCTAAAATTTCATCGTAAGTTAAGAGTGAAAGATCTTTGATTGGGCTTCTTTGCGAAATCTCTTTGTAGCAGAATCCTACAGAATAATCCTGTGGATAAATGAATCCTGTTGGAGTTGTAATAAGAAGAATCAAACAGATAAATTGCCTAATATATTGCACGAACCTCTCCCCTATCTCGTAAATTACGAAGTCACTTATACCGAAAAAAGTTGAAGCATCGGCAGCCTAGGCTTTAAAGGCCTAAATTTATCTCTAACCCGGCTCCAAAAGTCCTGACCTAATATCGAGTCAGCTGCGAGCGCCGAAATCGTAGCAAAAAAACCAATACCGCCTCTTTAAAATTCTCAAAATCGGGATAATATGTGTTGTAGATCAAACGCTCTTTCATCCACTTCTATAGTCGTTCAATCGGATTTAGATTAGGGCTATAGGGAGGTAAAAAGTGCAACTTTATCTTCGTTGTCTGCAGATACTCTGTCACCGCTTTATTCCTGTTGAGAAATTGAACCTATCGCTAGATATTTTAAAGTCTAACCGAGCCATCACCGTAATGTTGGATGCATCTGGCACTAAGATTTGCGATGAAGAAGAATGGAAGGTTAAGATACATGGTCGGAGTACTCCAAGCAAATAGGTTAAATTGCATGTAGCTGTTGATGCTGAGACTGGCGAAATTGTTGCAGAGTGTACAACTCAATCGACAGTTGCTGATAGTAGTATAACCAAAAAGCTATTAGATAAAGTGTCAGGCAGGATTGAATCGGAGTGGCTGTCGAGAGGTTATCAAAAAGAGAAAAGCAAAAGCACTAATTCCACCACCGAGGAATGCTCGCTATCGAGGTACAAGTAGCGAAAGGGATCAAGCTATTGCAGCAATTCGAGGGTTAGGTGGAGACAAAGAGGCTAAGTCAATATGGGCAAAGCTATCAGGATATAGTCAAAGAGTCTTGGTAGAGTCTGTGTTTTCTAGAAAAAAGCGAGTATTTGGTGAACAATTATTCTCGAAACGCACTGATAAACAGTGCGTTGAGAATGCAGCAAGATGTTTATTGTTAAACGAAATGAGAATGAAGGTCGCTTTGCCTTACCTTCGGTAAGACAGGCTAACGCCCTCTGTCCACTGCGTGGGCGCAAAGCAGCCTAGCGCTAGATGGCTAAACTGACTTTTTCAACACAGCCGCAAAAATCTTAAAAAGTAGTAGTGAGTACTGAAAAATAAAACATAAGCTGCAGATTTTGCAGCTTATCAGAAAAATTACCTAATCAATCCCTATTTTTTCTTGGTATGCTTAAGACGATTAAACTGCTGGTACCAGCAATAAACATCACAGCCCCTATCCCATGAAGCCATCCTACTGAATTTTCTTGATTCATGAGCCACATCTGCATAGCGCCCTGTCTTTTTTGTGCTTGCTGATTTGAAGCTATCGCCGTCCCTTTTCTTACAGGACCTACAAGAGGAACTCTTCTTCTTGCTCCTCCTGACTGCTGCATCATTTGTTCTTGATTTTGAACTTGTTTACCTATGTAACTGCCATAGAAAAATATACCCGCTCCAAAAATGATCAAAAATATGCTCAGCGCTTTTTTCATGCTATCCTCTTATATTTACTATATTTTTTCTTATACTTTTATCTTCGTCCAGCTCCCGATCCTCTTGATGCTCCTTGCCGATCAAAATCTCTATTTCCTGCATCAGGACCTGATTGTCTATAGTCTTGACGATCATCTTCTCTTTGCTGCTGATTTTCCCTTGCGTAGGGAGTGTTTTTATAATACTCATCATGCCAGGCCCAATAGTCAGCTTCTGAATCTATCCATATTCCGCCATAGAGACCAGGACCTGTCCAAGGAGTTTCAATGATTGTTTCAGTCTGTTCAACTCCGTCATCATCTATGTTAGTGCTTTCTACATATTCTGCTGTGAGCATGATGAATGATAAAAAGTAGATCATTTGCTGCATTCCTTTTGGTAGATAAAATATAGGCTGTTAAGCATCAAAACGTCCTTTGCTAAAAAGCTGAGGGAAAAATTCTTTTCTTACCGTCTCTACGACAAAAGCCAAAGCTCCCGGCACTATAGCTATTAGCCACTGATATAAGGTTAAAGGGTGAAGGTGGAATATTTTTTGAAAAATTGGCGTGTAAAGAATCATGATATGCAAAAAAAGACCAACAGAAATTGCCATCCATATCGGTTTATTTGAAAAAATACCAAGCTTTCTTAGGGAAATATCCTCTGAACGCATTTTAAAACCAATCAACCACTCAAAAATCACAATACTTGTTAAAATCACACTTCTTGCTTCAACTTGTTGCATGGTGCTGTGGGCAAACTGAAAAAGAAAGAACACGCTAAGTCCAAGAAGTAAGGCGTAAAAAGCTATTTTATAGAGCATACCTTGATAAATCAGTCCTGATCTAGGACTCCTAGGAGGCAAGGTCATCTCAAGCCCTGTCTTAGGTTCGATCCCAAGAGGAATAGCCACTAGAGAACCTGAAATCAAATTGATCCATAAAATCTGTAGAGGACTTAAAGAGGGCTCTTTAATGAATAGAACGCTCAAAATCAACGCCAATAACTCCCCTAGACATATTGTCAAAAGAAATGAGCAGACATTCCTCAGCCCGTTGAATATCGTTCTTCCTTCTTCAATCGCAGCAACAATTGTATCAAATTGGTCATCCGCTAAAATCATATCTGCTGATTCTTTAGCCACATCCGTACCGCTTAAACCCATTGCGATCCCGATATTTGCCGTTTCTAAAGCAGGAGCATCGTTTACACCATCACCTGTCATAGCTACCACTTCTTCTTGTGCTTGAAGTGCTTCAACAATCCTTAATTTCTGTGAAGGCTCTACTCTAGCAAAAACTGATGTGTCTTTAAGATGCTCTTTTAACTCAGCATCACTCATGCTGTGAAGCTGTTTGCCTGTAATCACTTTCTCAGAATCTAATCCAATTTCTTTGGCAATTGCTTTTGCCGTTAATGGATTGTCCCCTGTGATCATCATCACTCGAATTTTTGCTCTTTTGCATGCACTAATCGCTTGAACAGCTTCTTCTCTTGGAGGATCTATCATCCCCAAAGTGCCGCAATATGTAAGCTTTCCCTTAAAGACGTTTTCATCTAATCGCCCAAAAAAATTCTCTAAATCAAGATAGGCAACCGCAATAGTTCTTAATGCCTGTTTTGTCATCTCTTCAATCAACCCGTTGATCGACTTGATGAATGTATTATTTAAAGGTGCTGTACCCTCTTCATTTTGCAAACATGAAGACATTGAAAGAACTTTTTCAGGAGCTCCCTTTAAATAGAGCCTTTTTACCTTGCCATAGTCATGGACTGTTACCATGTAAAGATTTTCACTAGAAAAGGGAATTTCAGCGATTCTAGGATATTTCTCTAAAAGCGTTTTTTGATCGATCTGTAGAAGCGCACCCGCTTCCAGTATTGCCCCTTCAGTCGGATCTCCTACAATCTCACTCTCTGAGGTCTTTTTATCAAAAGAGATGAGCGCATCATTGCATAACACCCCTATTTCCAGTATTTTTTGAAAAACAGGAGTAATGCTGTCTTGGCTAAAATCGATGATTTTTTTACTATCTGCTATTTTAACAACTTGCATTTGATTGAGAGTCAGTGTCCCTGTTTTATCAGAGCATACAACAGTCGTCGATCCAAGCGTTTCAACAGCCACAAGCTTTCTAATGATGGCATTTCGCTTAGCCATTACCTGCATTCCGCTTGCTAGTGTTACTGTAAATGCGATAGGCAAACCTTCTGGAATAGCAGAAACTGCTGCAGCCACACTCAAAAAGAAGATCTCTAAAACCCCAAGTCCCCTATATATACAAACCACAATAAAAACTGCTATGGAAAGAGCGATCCAAATCAGCGCGATTCTCCCTATAGAGTGCACATTTTTTTCTAAAGGAGTCTTTTCATGTTTGATCCTTTTTAAACTTTCAGCAATTTTTCCAAGCTCAGTAGCCATACCTGTAGCCACAACTACCGCAATTGCTTTACCAAAAGCGACCACAGAACCTGCGTATAGCATATTTTTTCTATCTACAAGAGACTCTTCTTGAAGAAGAATATCTGCAGATTTTTCCACAGGAAGAGATTCGCCATTGAGCATAGATTCATTGATTTTTAGTATTTTAGCATCAATGATTCTGGCATCTGCAGGTATTTTGTCTCCGATTTCTAGAAAAATCACATCACCCGGAACTAACCTCTCAGAGGGTATTACAGTGATCTTTGAGCTTCTTTTAACTTTACTTTTGTGAGCGGCAAGCTGCTTTAAAGCGCTTATAGCACGCTCAGCCTTAATTTCTTGGATAAAGCCTACAAAAGCCATACACAAAATGGTGAATAAAAGAACCGATCCTTCAACAATATTAGAAGTTGAATACTTAACAATCGTTGCCCCTATTAAGACAAAAATGAGTGGATTGACAAGTTGGCGAAAAAAGATCTGCCAGTACGAAGTCCCCTTTTTTTCTTCTAACGTATTGTAACCGTAGATAAAAAGACGTTTTCTAGCCTCTTCTTCTGAAAGTCCATGTTTAGAGGAATTAAACGCAAGTAACGTATCTTCAACGCTTTTTAAATACCAAAGATTTTCCATATCCTTGGTATAGCAACTAGGGATTTATTAAAGAATAGAGAAGTCTAAAGAGCTGCTATTTTGCCTGATTTTTTGCTTCGGCGCTCTTAAACTCTTCTTCCACAAGACGTAAACCTTTATACAATAGATTGACCTTATGCCCATTTTTTAATGTATCTAAGACAAATTCAATTTGTTGAGGTGTCATGGATTTAGATATCTTTACTACTTCCTCATCAGAGGCATAACGGATTACTTGATACGCTTCTTCAGGCGAAAGTAACCGTATTTTGTCGTTATTTAGCACGATCTATTGAACCTTAAGTATTTGGTTTAAGTATTTTACTTTAAATTCACATGAAAGTCTATTTAAATTTTATAAATAATATAATTAAAAATTGTTTAAAAAAAGCATTTTTAATGTTATAATTTAATAATTAAAATTTAAATCAGTAAATTAATAAGGGATTTTGATGTATAATAACATACAAAAAGAGATTGTTTTACCCTCTTCCATCTATACATCCCCGCAAGATCAGGCTAACCGTAGTGATGTATACTCTTTGTCAGAGTCTCTTTATCAAAATATTATAGAAAAAAATCCTTCCTCTTCTGAGATCTATCAAAATTTGCAGGCATACTCTTTAGATACACAATTGCAAGTGATTGCTTTAGCCAAAGAGCGTTTTCAAGGCATCCCTTCTTTACACATGACGCTAGTAAAAGTACATGAAATGATTCAAAGCAACAACTCTTTGAACTATCCATGCCATTTTTGTGATCATGAAAGTCCTTCTATACCAGTAAACGCTTTGACTTTACCTCAAATAGATCCTACCCTTAGGCAAGGTATAATGAATTATCTAACTGGGAATGGGCTTGCAAAAGAAATTATCATTGATGAAAACACATGCCACTCAGTACTTCATGCCTTAAAAGTAATAGATTTAGAACTTGAGCAAAATCATGCCTTGAAAAAGAGCTTGCCTCTTTCAACCTACGAATTAAGAACTCGATGTTTAATTGCTTCAAAAGGGACAATGCCTAGCTTTCAAGCATATACTAAATCGATTGATCCTAAATATTATGACAACCCTTTTTCCACTTCATCAAGAACTTATGCATCAAATTCAAATAACTATATCCCTGAGCGGGTCAAAGTTCATGCCCAAGTTTTATCAAAATATGTGATCGATTCTTTCGCACTTTCAAGACGTTTTAACAATGAAACCCCTACAGTATACGCTTTAAGGGGCAATACAGGCGTAGGAAAAAGCTATGTAGCTAAAACAGATAGCGATATAGTAAAAGGGGTCGATTCTAGCGGTGAAATCAAAGGGGCCTTCAATCCTGACACAGTCAAAGCTATGCTTCGACATAGAGTAGACGGCATCACCAATCAGCAAATCCACTTAGAAGGAGCAGAACTAGGGGGCACTATTGCTAAAGAGATCAAAAATAAAGCTCTAGGCCTTTCTATAGTGGCAGACGAAAGAGCGAACCATCCGGTTATTTCTTCTTTAATAGAAACATGTGCATCAACAAATAAAAAATTAGTGATTAGAGATATTGATGCTCCACTTATGGTTTCTATGATACGCGTACTCCATCGAGACGAAAAAAGTGAACCTTGTGTTCCTTTTGAACCGATAGCAAGTGGTTTACTCAGTCTTAGAGCTGATAGAAAAAAGGTAATTGAAACAGTAGTAGATTCAGATGTTGTTACAGACTATCAACTCTTTGTCACACACCCCAACGGAAGATCGGGCTTAGCGGCAAGAAAACTAAATAACGCTACTGAAAATTGTCCTGAAAATTTTGAGGTAGTTGATCAAGAGCTTTATGACTACGCTTTATCGCTAGGTCAAGCTGAAGAAGAAATTCAAGAGGCTAAGTCTTTACATTTCAATCAAGATCTTTACTCAGAATATCAAAAGCGTCATAAAATCAAAGGCAACTCTTCTTCAGACAATAACAACTATTACGGAAGCAAAATTGAAGACTTTTTTGGTAGTTCCATTCAAAGTTCGTTATCCAAAAAAGCGCAGATCAGTCCTGTTTGGACGCAAGTTTAAAACAACCATCAAAAAAACATTTAAGACTGCCACTTCCAATTGCGAATTTCAGGCATATCCTCACCAAATTCATGAACATATTTTTTATGTTCAAGACGCTTATCTACAAGCATCTGCCTAATACTCATGGCTTTTTCTTTGAGATCATCAACATGATCTATTACATCAATAGCAAGATGGAATCTATCGAGGTCGTTGAGAACAACCATGTCAAAAGGCGTTGTCGTTGTTCCTTCTTCTTTATACCCCCGAACATGCATATGGGGATGGTTTGCTCTTTTATATGTGAGTTTATGGATCACAGCTGGATATCCATGAAAAGCAAAAATTACAGGGACATTTGGTGTAAATATTGCGTTGTATCTTTCCTCGCTTAAGCCGTGAGGATGCTCTTGCATGGTTTGTAGACTCATCAAATCGACAACATTGACAACACGGATTTTAAGCTCAGGGAAATGTTTTTGTAAAAGTGATGTAGCTGCAAGACTTTCTACAGTAGGGACATCCCCAGAGCTTGCCATAATCACATCTGGCGTTTGCCCTCGATCACTAGAGGCAAATTCCCAAATACTGATCCCTCTTTGACAGTGAGCAATCGCAGCTTCCATATCAAGCCATTGATGCTGAGGCTGCTTTCCGGCAATGATCAAATTGACATAGTTTCTAGTTCTCAAGCAATGGTCTGTAACAGAAAGAAGCGTATTGGCATCAGGAGGTAAATAGACTCTCACGATATCTGATTTTTTATTGATTACTAAATCTATAAAGCCCGGATCTTGATGGCTAAAGCCGTTGTGATCTTGTCGCCAGACGTGTGATGTGAGCAAATAATTCAGTGATGCTATTGGCTTTCTCCAAGGTATATGATTGCATACCTTTAGCCATTTTGCATGCTGATTGAACATAGAATCAATAATGTGAATGAACGCTTCATAACAAGAAAAAAATCCATGCCTTCCAGTGAGTAAATATCCCTCAAGCCAGCCTTGACAAAGATGCTCACTCAAAACTTCCATCACTCTGCCATCTTTGCTGACATGCTCATCTGTTGGCAAAATTTCACCCATGAAGGCTCTATCGGTTACTTCAAAAACAGCATCTAAACGATTTGAAGCAGTCTCATCTGGACCAAAAATCCTGAAATTTCGCTCTTCTTTATTTAACTCAATCACATCGCGAAGCATATTGCCCATGATTTTTGTCGCTTCTTTGAATACAGTACCGGGCTGATCTACTTGAACAGCATAATTTTTAAAATCGGGGACTTTGAGACTTTGTAATAAAATTCCGCCATTGGCATGAGGATTTGAGCCCATCCTTTTATTGCCCTTTGGCATGAACTTTTTTAATTCAACTTTTAAAGACCCTTTTTCATCAAAAAGCTCTTCAGGATGATAACTTTTCATCCACTCTTCTAGCATTTTGATTCTTTCAGGCTTATGTTTTAGATCATTTAGAGGTACTTGGTGAGATCGAAAACTACCTTCAACTTTTAGGCCATCGACAACTTTAGGACCTGTCCATCCCTTAGGAGTTTTAAAAATGATCATAGGCCATTTGGGGCGTTCACTAAACCCCTCTTTTCTAGCCTTTTTTTGGATGTTTTTGATTTGCTCAATAGCAAGATCTAATGTGTGAGAAAGCTCTTCATGTACTATTACCGGATCTTCTCCTTCAACAAAATAAGGCTCGTATCCATAACCAGAAAATAGCTCTATCAACTCTTCGTTGCCAATACGAGACAATAGTGTTGGCTGAGCAATTTTATAGCCATTGAGGTGCAAGATAGGTAAGACGGCTCCATCATGAACCGGATTTAAGAATTTATTCGAGTGCCAGCTAGTTGCTAAAGGTCCTGTTTCTGCTTCACCATCCCCAACCACACAAGCTGCTATCAAGTCAGGGTTATCAAAAACCGCACCATAAGCATGCATTAAACTATAGCCTAATTCTCCCCCTTCATGGATCGATCCAGGTATTTCTGCTGCTACGTGACTTGGTATTCCCCCAGGAAAAGAAAATTGCTTAAAGAGCAGCTTCATCCCTTTTTCGTCTTGTGTCACTTCAGGGTAAAACTCGCTATAAGAACCCTCTAAATAGGTGTTTGCTACAACTGCAGGGCCGCCGTGTCCTGGGCCTGCGATAAAAATCATATCTAAGTTATATTTTTGGATCACTCTGCCAAGATGGATATAGAGAAAATTCAAACCAGGTGTTGTACCAAAATGGCCAAGCAGCCTTGGTTTGATATGCTCGATCGTCAAAGGCTTTAGTAAAAGCGGATTGTCAAAGAGATAAATTTGACCAACAGAAAGGTAATTAGCTGCTCGCCAAAGCTTATCTAATCCCTCTAATTCATCTTGTGGAAGGTAATTCTTCATTTTTCTCTAAATATAGCAACGCGATATTCTCAGCAAGCGTTTCTAAAAAAAGAATGCATAGGCAACACAATGGAGATTATGCTGCCTAATTTTTTGATCAAATACTGATTGCGCTCATCTCTTCATACGCTTTTAGAGCATAAGCTGCATAAATATAAGAAGGGCCGCCACCCATATAAACGGCCATACCTAAAACCTCAAGAAGCTCTTCTCTTGTCATTCCTAATTTATGTAATGCCTGAGTATGAAAGGCTATACATCCATCGCATCTTGAAGCAACACCTAACGCAAGCGCAATTAGTTCTTTAGTCTTTGTACTTAAGACACCCTCTTTAGTAGCCGATTGCATCATAGCTCCAAAACCATTCATGACATCAGGAATCTCTTTTTTGAGCTTAGTCATGAATGGAGTAAGCTCTGTCATTACCTCTTTATAACTTTTCGTCATAGCTTCTCGAATCTTCCTTTTGATTTTTATAGCATATTAACTATCAATAATTTGATAAATAATAATGCTTTTTTCCTATCTTTATCTAGCCAAGGCAAGGGATTAAATCAAACGATAATTTGGTATGGTTGAAGCAAAAAAATCGACCTATATTTGAATGTCTACTATTCAAAAAATTCCTAATCGATCAAAATGACGAAAATAGGCTTTTAAAAAGCGTTCACAACCACATTATTAAGGAAAAAGATCAAATATGGGGTCTACCTACTTTATCGCCGTTTGTATCATTTTAGTATCCATTTTAGCTTGGCAGCGCTATCAAAAAATCAAAAGAAGACCTAAATACAAAGTGTTAGAAAAAAAAGGATCCATTGAAATCCGTCAGTATGAGCCTTATATTATCGCTCAAATCGATGTACATGGAAACCGAAAAGAATCGATCAAATTCGGTTTTGTACAATTAGCC
>Ga0194118_10006402_pt1 | contig 11763 bp, 16 predicted proteins | sample TA2MahsurfametaG_2_FD_148662 | JGI IMG/M metagenome (GOLD analysis project Ga0194118, IMG submission 148662) | Freshwater microbial communities from Lake Tanganyika, Tanzania - TA2015013 Mahale N5 surface | ecosystem: Environmental > Aquatic > Freshwater > Lake | place: Tanzania: Lake...
AGGATACATTTCAAGAAAGAATGTCAATTTTTACAATCAATAATAGCAATAACTAATGATAAATGGGATAGATGAAATAAAATTCTACTATATGGGAGAGATAGTATAAGTTGTGACATTGTTACACTTGTATAATATGTATGGAATTTTACTTAAATTCTATTTTCTCTCGAACAATTTCTTTCCTATTTTCCATAACATAATGTCCAACTTCGATAGCACGAGAGACATCTCCTTCAAAATAATCAGCTAATATTTCCACAATATTTTTTTTATTAATTGCTACTTTTACATTTCGTTGCGTATACATTAATTTTCCATCTTTTACATTAAACGCATCAATATCACGTTCTTTCATAATAGAAATTAATCTCTCTGATACACGTTTCATATTATTTCTTCTTACTTTTAATTCTTTCTGTAATGTTTTCATTTCACTGTCAGTTTGCATCCATTCTTTTACAATCGATGTTATTTCTTCTTTTGACATTTTCTAATAATATTTCTATAGTAATGAAATATTATTTCTATATGCGTAATGGCAATTCATTATATTTCCACGGTTACGACCGGTTCTGATTCTTTTATAAACCGTGTCTTACAATAATAAAAAAATCCGCCAACCACAATAATTGAAATTATACAGGCTGCTATAATTCCTATCCGGTAGGTTCGCACAAAATGCTTATCACACTATTTATCATTTTTTTTATACACGGAGAGATAAAATACTATTTTCTCACACATAACGTCTACGACTTATTCGATTCTTTCGTGATTTTCGGTTCTTATTCTTTTTTGATTTATTACGGCGACGTTTACCTCCAGATTGAACATCCGCAGTATTCATTCTTGAATAATCGGCAATTCCAGGTGCTACCGATTTCCCATCAAAACCATAACCATGCGCACCACCTTGCATTTTGGATTGAAACAGTGATTGATTTCCTCCTAAACCTGTCTGTATATTTCCAGCATTAAATATTAGATTTCCTGAATTTTTATAATCCATTGATTTCTATGAATTATAGAGAGATATTACAACATCCTTATAGCCATGTAACAAAAAATTGCCAAAATAATAGATACTACCCAAATTGGAACTACTGTTTTATGTCGATAACCTAATCCAAATGGTCTGAACCCCCCATGTTCATTATAAATGATAGCGGGTTTTATTGTATGGAGAATATACATAAGTGCTAAATATAAAAATACTGATGCGCCTAATCTATTTTTTCGGATAAGAAACTTCAGTCCATTCATTGTTTGGTTTTGGAACATACGATTTTAAAGAGGTCGACCCGGTTCATATTGATAATTTATCACAGTATCCGATAATGGTTCAGTTTTTATTAATTTATAGATATCTGTTGGAATCTCAGGAAACCAAGTATCTACGTTTTTTGGAGGAACTGACAATAGTATTTCATTCATTAGTATTCTCTCACAATTTGGATGACATATTGCTTGTTTATATAAACTCTCTCCACCGATTACAAAACAATGATGAATATATGGAATTTCATCTAACATTTGTAAAACATCAGAGAGAGAAGAAGAACATAAAATAAGCTTGGGATATTTTTTCATCTCTTCAGAATATTTTCTTGGATTCGTTGTAAGAACAATATTTACACGATTTGGCAATGGTTTTTTACCGAGAGAATCAAAAGTATTGCGACCCATAATGATAGCATTCATCTCTCCAGATGGACATTCACTTGTTGTTGTTCTAAAATAAATCATATCAGTTTTGTTTGACCACAAGAGAGAATTATTATAACCGATAGCACGATTGGGAGAAGTGTATGCTCCGATAATAGTAAACTTCATTCTATTCTATCCTATCCTATCCGACAATCTATAAATTATCTCTACGTTCATTTCATTTTACATAAAACAATACAACAAACTATTTATTGGAAACTTTTTATTCCTTACCTCACGATATAGAAAACTACCGCGCAAGCTGGTAGTTTTCTTATAGGTAATTCTTAAGGAGGCGGTAATCCGCATTCCACCGCGCGAGCTAGTGAAATGCTTATGGAACCATTGGTTCCTCCCGCGGTGAAATCGATATAAAAAATGAATCACTATTTATTAAATTAAAATAAATGGAAGTAATCGATTTAGGTGAATTAGACAGTGGTTTAGGAGCAAGTACTATACAATTAGACCTTGATGATATAAGCCCCGGACTTGGCGGGGCAGAATTTTTAATGAATGATAAAGGTCGTTCTAATTCTAGTGGAAATATTCAACTCGATATCGGTGATATTGAATCACAATTAAATAATTTATCATCGGCTCCCGCTCCTGCTCCCGCTCCTGCTCCCGCTCCCAGTTCAAATATTTTGAGCGGTCTTTCTTCATTTTTCAATTCGTCTCCTTCTCCTGCTCAAGACCCTACCGTTAAAACCGTCAAAACTGGTGAATCATCATCTATCGGAAACGCAACCAAAGAAGCATCTCAAACATCAGGTTCAAGCCGTACTTGGGATGGTTTTATGAAATATGGAGGCAATGGTGTCGCTAATGTTGATAAAGTAATGCCAACAAAAATGACCGAACGTGAGAAAATTCGCAAGAAGAAAATCATGTTGAAACGTCTTGATGAATGGAGACGTCGTGATCAAGAAAAAGGTATTCATGGATATAGTCATTTAAATGAGGACAGTAGTTATGAAGAAATCGAAGATGAATATGAAACTGCTATGGAAGAGAAAAAGAAGAAAGATGCCGTGAAATTATATCAATGGTGGTTTATGACTGCTGTAAATACTCTCGAATATGGAAACGCAGCATTGAATCCTTTTGATTTGAATCTCGATGGTTGGGGAGAACAAATCAATGAAGATATTGATAGTTATGATGAGATTTTCGGTGAACTTTATGAGAAATATAAGGGAGGTAAAATGGCACCAGAATTGGCTCTTGTCATGCGTCTTGGATTCAGTGCGGTCATGGTAAATTTCACAAATAAAGCACTTTCTTCAGTAACCCCTGGATTTAATGATGTTATTCGTCAAAGTCCTGAATTAATGAAGGAATTTTCAAGAGCAACCGCAGCATCCATGTCGCAACAAAACCCCGGATTTGCGTTTATGAATGATATGTTGAAACCAGATGCGCAACCGAAAACAACGAATATGGGACCTCCACCCACACAACAAGTAAATCGCACTGAAAGACCCGATTTAATGAGCGCACGTTCCAGTTCGATGTTTCAAGAACAAGGTGTTGAATTAAATGGATATAGTTCAGCCAATACTCAAGAAAAAAGTTTTCGTCCTGGATTTGAACCAACTTTCCAAAGTATGAATCCTTCACCTCCTTCTCAGCCACCAAGTCGACCTGAAATGAAAGGTCCAGGAACAGATGTTGATTTTATTCTGTCCGGATTAAAAACAAAAACTGTAGATATGAAGAGAGATGATAACACTTCAATGATTAGTGCAACATCTTTGAGAGATTTGGGAGATTCATCCATGCCAAAACGAGGTAAACGACGAAATATGGGAAGTGAAAAAAACATTGTATCTTTAGACCTATAACAATAAACTTATACCAAATCACAAACATCACATAAGTCGGCGATATAATTGAATAATTCTTGATTGTCGGAATACATTTCAATCCATTGTGTGGTGATATCATTTTTTGTCCATCGTACTTGAATAAATCCCATAGAAATATCGGTTTCATAAACTGTCATAAATTCCACAGTTGGGCATATTTTCTTCAATGTATCCATAATTATATCCATCATATCAAACGTTATGAATTCGTCATCAAAATATATATTATAACGAACTACATTTCTACGATATTTTTCGATAAAAGATTCAAATGACAACATGATAAAACAACGGATTCGCACATTATTACATTTTTGTATTGCGCTTACTATTGGATATTCACTATAAGTTTCCGAGAGATGTTTATAATATTCCATAATTATGATTATTATAATTATAGTCATAATTAACAGATGTTCAATTTTGTGTAGTGGTATGGAAAGGGGTTATATCGTTTTCCCAAAAATAATTACGGATGAATTTATAATTGCCATCATTTGACCAAACTACCCAACTTACCATATGAACTGACGAATCGATTTGTTTCTGTCCTAAACAGAGACAAATATTCGCTGAATTTTTATTTTTTAGTCTTCTTTGATTTTCCATTTTGAAACGTAACATACGATGTAGATTAGAATTAGAATTGGAATTTTCCATGATTGCTCGATACTCAGAAACGTGCGAAACTGACAATTACTCAATTTTTCTATACCAATCTTCGATTGGCACAAATTTTCTCGACATTACATCATTTTTTATAATTCTACTTTCCAATGGTTCTAAAAATTTCACATAAGGACAGAGAAAATCTGTTTCTTTATCACGTAAAAATTTTTCATAGTTTTTAGGATTATATTCAAAATAAACATCCATTCTTGTTTTCAGCGGATTATATCGATTTGAAAAATAAGACATCGCATATACATTTTCTGCCCAGGACATTGAAGGACTAAACATGTATAAACTTTGTAAATTAGGAAACATATTTGGTTGAATCGTATAAAATGAATTATGCTCGCAATTTACTAATAATAATTGTTGTATATTTGTAAATTTTACGTGTGGTTTTAATGGATTGTCGACGCGTAGACCATAAAATGCCAAACTGGGAGCAAATCTCCCAAATTGAGTCATTAAATTTGATAAACGAGGTAATTTAGTATGAATATGAGTCATTCCGAACGTGTAGGTTAGAATATCTGTGTAAAATATTTATATAGTTTATATATGTTAGAAATACAAAAACATGATGATTATGCTGTTGCTGGTATGTCCGCAAGTGAATTATTAAAACAAGGAAAAAATAATAATGTCGAGAGTTTTTATGGTGGAGCAGGAGAGGCAGAAATAATGGATTTTTTTAAAGATAAATGGGTACCTTGGGGATTATATCAAACCTCTTACGCTTTATCCGAAAGTTTACCGACAGAATCTTATCATAAATTATTCGAAGGTGGAAAACGAACAAAAGGAAATGATGAAGAATTTGAATTTGATGAAATCGAATGTATTGACAATAAAGGATATGATGAATGTTTAGAGAGGGTAAGTATTTTTAAACACGGCAAACTAAAAACGAAAACGAAGAAATTTATTACAAATACACCCATGACTAAACAACCGAAAAAAACACGAAAAACGAAAAGTCGCGTTAAGAAATGAAAACAATCAGAATCAATACATTCTATATGGAACAAGTCGTATCTATCGTCGTTTTAGCAACATTTGTATATATTGTTTTGAAAATGATTGAAACTAAATATTTTCACAAGGAAATGAAACCATTAAAAGATGTTGTGAGAGATTCTGTCTTTGTTGGTGTAGCAGTAGCAATAGCCGGGGTGTTTACATTTGCAATGAATTCTGAATTGAAAACATTTATGAATACTATTACAGAAGCTCCTATATTAAGTACAGAGGCAACCAAAGTGTTTACCGATAATCCTGGATTCTAAAGAGGGAACCAATGGTTCCCTCTAACACCCTCCTTCGAGTGAACTATTTTTGTACATCATCGTTGTAATATTTTTTGTATGCTTTTTCCGTTGCGTTTGGAAACCCGATATTTTGTCTTTAGTATAATTATCTAAGATTCCACCGCCTATTTAATTTGGGTCTTATTTCAAATGGTCTCGTTGTATAGTGGTTATTACATTCGGCTGTTAACCGAAAGGTCGCAGGTTCGATCCCTGCCGGGACCGTATTTTTGATGTATTTTTGTACATCAAATTTAATAACTCCAAATCATTCCCTCCCATTTTTGCGCAATAAAGAAGAAGCTAATTTGGCATTCGATTCCACATTTCTGTATTTCCGCATACCATTCATCGCAAATCTCTCGGACTCTATCACAATTTTCCCGAATATGAAAACCAGTAGCATAATGATATCGCATAGTATCTTTCCATCCTTCTTCGATTTTATTTTCAATATATTTCCGATATTTATCCGATTCTCTCCGATATCTTTCTTGTAACATTGCCTCTCGATATTCATTCCAAACACATGCTGTTAAAAACGGATGAAGTGTTGTAATCCACTTATAATTACTATAAGGAAGTATCTCTCGCACATATCTTAATACTTTTTGTTCATCCACTAATAATGTAGTATCAAAATAACAAGTATATATGTATTCTTGTAATTCTTTTAATGAATAAGGACATGCTTTATAATATTTCGACAACATAGAACAATCAATCGGATCATCGATATTTATACCATTTGTTTCCACTAAAATACAATTCCATCGACTATTTTTTTCTTTTAGTTGGGAGAGATAATTTTCATTATTTGAATACATAAAACATGGGTAATCGTGACTTGGTATTTTCGGAAAGAGATATCTAGGATTCGATCCCGAACCAATCATACAACTATAAAATGCTAATAATTTCATTAGTAAGGACAGTAATTGAAAATTTATATTGATTGAACATTAGTGTGTAGGGGTTGCCCCAAAATATCTCTCGCACAACAACATAAATAATGAGTATAGCAATACCTTTAGTCGCCGCTCTTGGTGGATTATACATAATATCAAATCAAGAAAACAATAAACCATCAAATAAATTAGCATCAAAAAACTCTAGACGAGAAGGATTCACAAGTTCTTTACCAAATACTGATGTTCCCGATAAAAATTATCCGACATCTGTTGCTGTTGTACCTGAAACAGAGATTACAAGTAAATTGATGACTGTAAATGCCTATAATGGAACTGGAGCATATACCGATAAATATTTTAATAATGGTGCTTCGGATACTAGTTTAATATCAAATCAAATATCAAAAGATTCAAATACTTATTATTCTCTCACAGGAGAGAAAGTCGATGCTTCTTATTTTCAACATCAAAACATGATGCCATTTTTCGGAAGTAAACTTCGCAATGTGGATGTTAATAATACATCAAATGAATCGATACTTGATAATTATTTAGGAAATGGCTCTCAAACGATTCATAAGCAAGAACAAGCACCATTATTTGCGCCTGCTGAAAAAATGCATTGGGCACATGGAGCACCAAATATGAATGATTTCTATCAAGGTCGTGTAAATACGAGTATGCGCCGTGCTGGAGAATTACCATTCGAGCAGATTCGTGTTGGTCCTGGACTCGGACTCGGAGCAACCGCTGATGGCGCCGGCGGATATAATTCAGGAAATATGATGCGTGAGGCATGGATGGATAAATCGGTTGATGAATTACGCTCTGCCGCTAAACCAAAATCATCGGAACATATGGTGTTAGGGTTTGAAGGACCGGCTGCCGCACGAATGAAAAACATTGGTTATCAAGCTCCTGTCCCCAAAAATCGTCCAGAAAGATATGCGGAAACTGGACATGAACATTTATTTACTACTACTGGTGTAGAAAAAGGACCTACACTTCATGCGATTCCTATGGATAGAGACCAAACACGTCAGGAAACTACGACATCTTATCAAGGTGTAGCTCAATCACAAATGCCAGCTCTTGCAGCAAATCCATCGGAACATATGCCAACACATCGCAATGAATATGGTGAATTTCAATTAGGAGGAGCGAGTGCGATTGGGAGACAATTTGTCACAGAAGGAGATTATGGTGTTAAAACGAAATTAGCATATCCTACAAATCGTTCCATTCATCAACAACAATTGGCAAATGCGGAAGAAGAAACCTATTTTGGTGCTATCGGAAGTGGTTTGGGAGCAGTAGTTGCGCCATTATTGGAAATTATGCGTCCATCTCGACGTGAAAATGCGATTGGCAATATGAGATTGTATGGTGATGCGAAATCTACTGTTGGAGGTGCGCATTTATTTAATCCGGCAGATGCTCCCAAACAAACAATTAAACAAACAACGATTTATAATTCGGGTGAATTCCATTCTGTTGATAGAGGACAGAAAACAAATGGATATATGAATCAAGATATTCAATTATTACCACAAGAGAGAGAAACTACACATTCTTCTTATACTGGAAATGCCAAATATGGACGAGGACCAAAACCATATGATGATGCTTATAATTATGAAGTGAAAGGATTACGAAGTGCCACAATTGATAATCGAATGGTGGATGGTAATATGAAACTATTCAGTGGAAATGTGAATTATCAGGGTAAGCCGAAAGATTTAGATACAGTGAATCAGAGAGATTTAGTTCCGAAAATGCCTTATCAATATGGAGACCAAGCATCTATGGGTACTGTAATGCAACGACCGGAAACCATGACAGATATGACAGGACGTAATGAACCTGGATTGTATTCGGCTCTCTCGCAAAATCCTTACACTTTACAACGCAAATATAATACACTATAGAGAATATAGTATAATATCATAGAGAATACGGTATAATATCAGAAAGAATACTATATAATATCAGAGAGAATACAATATAATATCAGAGAGAATACAATATAATATCAGAGAGAATACAATATAATATCAGAAAGAACACAATATATTTCAAAGTCCTATTATTCCTGACTTGTTAAATGGGCCGACAAAGTCGGCCCCCTTTTAAATATGTCGTTCTAACTTTCGCACCTGTTACACGGTGCGAAAGTATTCGGAGGATGTTGGAGTTTGATGCGCACCAATAAGGATTAGCCAGCTTGCGCGGCTAATCCGAAACGCGCGGTGCGCATCTTTAAACGTAGTTCCTTCCGAAATTGAAACACTTTTTTGAAATAATTATTTAAATCATATAAGTACAAGATGATGAATATTAAAGTTTGCGTTAACGACGAAATGAATGGCGTTTGCCCCCTTTGCTATGTGACGACCCCTGGTAGCGTTTGGACTGGTGATTACACTTCACGCCCATTGTTTATGTGTGATGGGTGTGGTTTTAAGTGTGTATTGGATGTAACTGATAGTGAATGTGAAGAAGGAAATGAATATGGTGTGATGAAAATTCGAAGAGCGGTTGTAAGGGATAGTAAGAATCCGGATATTCCATTGATTGATGATGTTGATATGTTGAGTAATGTTGAACAATGTGTTAATTTGTGTAACACATTGTCTGTTGATATCAATAGTATTCGATTGGATAGTGTAGATGTCGAGTTTCAGGATGGATATGCCGATTATATTGTATTGTTGGAAGTGGAAAATGAGGAAAATAAAATCGAATATGTATTGATTTGGTCGGAGTTGGACGAGTTTTCGTTTCGAGAGTTACCGGAGGATGAGGATTGGGTTTGAATAATATAGAAAAGAGAAAAGAGAGAAAAAGAGAAAGAGAGAAAAAGAAGAAAAAGAAAAAGAAAAAGAAAAAGAAGAAAAAGAAGAAAAAGAAGAAAAAGAAGAAAAAGAAGAAAAAGAAGAAAAAGAAGAAAAAGAAGAAAAAGAAGAAAAAAAGAAAAAAGAAAAAGAAGAAAAAAGAAGAAAAAAGAAGAAAAAAAGAAAAAAGAAAAAAAGAAAAAGAAAAACCTTGTTGTAAAAAAATGGGACCCTTTGGGTCCCATTTTTTTATAAAGACCTTTTTACCAACTTGTATTCTTTTTCTTTTTTGTAATTTTATTTTCTTCTTTTTGTGATTTTATTTTCTTCTTTTTGTAATTTTGTTTTCTCTCTTTTTGTAATTTTGTTTTCTCTCTTTTTGTAATTTTGTTTTCTCTCTTTTTGTAATTTTGTTTTCTTCTTTTTCTTTGATGAGAGATGACTTACATACCGGAACGAGTGAGAGGTTCATCATTCTCATTCAACGGTTCCAACATCGATTCTAATCCGAATAAAATAGTGGGATGAATTTGTGCGATGAGAGCCATAAATTCTGAATCATCCTCATCTACATCAACATTATTTTCCATGTCGAAAATTCGGATATCTACAATGAAATCATCCATTATAGGTACAATGTCAGGAACAACTGGAACCAATGGGACAGGATAGTCGTAATCGTCTTGGGAGATTTGGTCGGGAACAACGGGCAGTAATGAAACAGTCATTTTGTGCATAGAATGATTTTCACTCCATTCACAAATTTGTGTTTCAATTTTTCCATTTATTCATCATCAAAATCATCAAAATCATCAATAATCGATGTATCTTTTTTAACATTATGGTCTAAATAACGATACATGCGTCGAATATCTAATTTATTGATTTCATATGTATCGAACATTTTCTCGATAGAATTAACGGTTTGAATATTATTAATACAATCACTATAGTAATTTTCATAAAAAAGTCGCATTTCTTGAAAGAAAGCAATCAAATCCTTCTTATCCATATCCAATTTTTGACATAATTCATAGATGAACCCGATATTATTATACTCTGTCGAATATTTGGTCAATACTTTTGTAAAACGCACTTCATATTTGTCGATTTTGGCCGAATCTACTTTAAATTGACTATGAAAAAGTCGATTATTGAAAAAAGTTTTAATCAAACTACTCATTTCATTAAATTGCCATATTTGATTCTGGAATGTAATTCTATCAATATAATCCGAAAAACACGTATTTTCCAAGAACGACAAGTAGAAATCGATCGTGTTTAAAACTTTGTTTGGCAAAATATCAACGATGTTTTCGTGCCATAAAAGCGCTACCGTTGTCCGGTCGGTTTCATTCATAAGCAGATTATGTTCACTCATACTGTATTGTCGGGATAGTAACGATTTCGTGATTTTATTGGTGTCATCATTAAACGATTTTGTGTTTAGAATACTATTCAAAATGGCAGGGTTAATGATTGATTTATCGTGTTTATATAATTTATCGATGAATTTGAGTTTACGTAAATCGCCATTGATATAATTCACAATTGTTTGTTTTTGTATTTGTTCTAAATCAGGATAAAGTGTCGATATATACTTGGTCATTTGTTCTGTAGTTGGTGTATGAAATTCGAACACATGACATACTTTCATTAATTCCTTGATTTTCTTATCGATATTATAGTTTCCAATACAAATAATAGGGTTTAATGTCATATTTTCCATTTTTTGTTTTTTAGTTTTCTTTTGACGTATCAGTTTGATGAGAGCCGAAATTCCGCCTTTATCTCCATTATTCATACCATCGATTTCATCCATAACGATAGCGATTTTACGTATTTTATTATGTAACATATCATGAACATTATAGGTAGAAATATTGTTACTTGCTATATTTTCGATAAGTGCTTTATTACGTACATCTCCAGCATCATATTGGATAATGTCGAAATCCAGGTCTTTTAATATTTGTTTTACAAATTCGGTTTTTCCAATACCAGAAGAACCATAAATATAAATTCCTTTTTTAATGGCAATATTATCTTTGTTTTTATCGAAATCAACCAATATTTGTTTGATATTTTGATATTGAATCTCTCTATCAAAGAATTTATTTATGAATTGGGGATTCATTATTTAATAGATAATATAATTGAATATCTTTTATCTTGTATTACGTTGGACATAATAAATTATTCTATCGCTGACACATGGAATATAAGAGACGATTTACGAAATAAAGCAAGAAATATGCGACAGATGCGGCTAATACAGTAACATAATGACCGAATCCTTTACGTTTCATAATTCCAAATGCGAAACCAGACACAATTGCGATTGAAAATAAGATGAATCCAATCACGGAGAGATAGTAAAAATAAAGACAGTAATCTTTTGGAAGTGGGCTAAATAAATCCTCGAACATTCTAATATATATATAGAGAGAGAGGATGA
>Ga0194118_10006403_pt1 | contig 11760 bp, 10 predicted proteins | sample TA2MahsurfametaG_2_FD_148662 | JGI IMG/M metagenome (GOLD analysis project Ga0194118, IMG submission 148662) | Freshwater microbial communities from Lake Tanganyika, Tanzania - TA2015013 Mahale N5 surface | ecosystem: Environmental > Aquatic > Freshwater > Lake | place: Tanzania: Lake...
ATTTGCACATAGCGCGGTACACGCACCACGCCGTGGCTGTCGTGGCCGGAAAGATTGGCTGAAACCAGATAATGGGCAATGCGCTGAGACTCTTCTATCGAGCAGGCAATCTGCGAAAAAATACTTGCAACAAAGCTAGCCAAATCGTTGTGTTGTATATAAAGCATATTGATCCTGCCTAAGCGGCTTTGGCCCCATAGACCTGCGGATTTACGGTGTGCTCATGATTGGGCTTGCCGTCGAGTACCTCGATGACGTTGCGTACTGCGATGTAGGCCATGCGGTTCCAGGCTTCCCAGGTGACGCCTGCCATATGGGGTGCGCTAATGACCTGTGGAAGGCTCAATAGCGGATTGGCGGTCTCTGGCGGCTCGTTGTTATAAACATCAAGACCAGCGCCAAAGAGCTTACCCGACTCGAGTGCTAGGGCTAATGCCTGCTCATCGACAATGCCGCCCCGGGCTGTGTTGATCAACACGGCGCCTTGCTTCATCAAGCCAAGACGCTTGGCATCGAAAAGATTCAGGGTGGCTTGGGACTTAGGGCAGTGGATCGAAACATAATCGGCTTGCACTATTGCGTCATCGAGATCGCTGACGGGTTGGGCTCCTAGCCCACGGATGATGTCTTGCTGGATGAAGGGGTCATAAACCAGTGTATTCATCTCAAGTGCAACACAACGTTTAACCATACGGCTCCCGATACGACCGCATCCCACGATGAGAACCGTTTTCTCAAATAAATCGGTCGGAAAATTTTCAAAACGACTCATCCAGCGATGCGTGACCACACGCTCGTTGAGATCATGAATGCGCTTTGCAAAAGCAAACATGAAGGCGAGGGCTTGCTCGGCAACCGACACGGAATTGGCGATGCCGGTAATCATGAGCGGTATGCCTCGGCGAGTGAGGGCTGGTACATCGATCGCGTCGTAACCGACACCGACACGAGCGATCACCTTGAGCATAGGTGCTGCGTCGAGTTCAGGGTCGGCAAATGGTGTGAGCCCAAGAATGGCGGCATGGACGCTACCAAGTCTGGCCCTGAATTCACTTTGGGCGATCGACAGGGCAAAGCGTTCAAAAACAATATCGTTTCTTCCTTCGGCTGCTTTGAAGGCATCAGGTGCAAGAGTTTCAGGAATAAGAACGGTATAACTCATAGGTAACTCCGATTCCAGGTTGGGCTGATCACGATTTCGTTAATACAAACATGCTTGGGCGCGCTTGCGACATGCAAGACACTGCGTGCCAAGTCCTCGGACTGCAACATTCTTGCGCGGTCCTCGGCGCTTACCGGGACAGGGCGCTTGTCTAGAATGGGTGTGGCCACTTCGGCAGGACAAATCACCGTTGAGCGGATCCCATGACGAAACTCTTCTTGGTTAATGGCATAGCTCATGGCAACCACACCATGTTTGGCAGCGGAATAGGCAGGACCGGATACTTTGCTCACAAACCGACCGGCCCAAGACGAGGTGTGGATAAGCAAGCCGTCCCCCTGGCGACGCATGATGGGCAGTGCGGCAATCACCCCGTAAAAAGCCGATGACAAATTACCTTCAATGACATAATTGGCCTGATCAGGGGTCAAAACTGACCAGTTGCGTTCAAGCACATTCAGGCCTGCGTTATTGACCAAAATATGCAAGGCCTTGTAGCTTGAGTCGATTTCTGCAGCGATCGCCATCACGCGGTCGCGATCCATCATGTCGCCAGCAATCACTTGGGCATGCCCGCCTTGAGCTTCAATGTTTTTTGCGACGGCATTGAGCGCTTGCTCACGCCTGCCAGTGAGAATCACCTTGGCGCCAGCCTGGCCAAAGGTAAGCGCGCAGGCTTCGCCGATCCCGGAGCCTGCGCCTGTTACCCAAACCACTTTGCCCAGGAGGCTATCGTGGCTGCTCTTTGTCTGCGTTGTCGGGTGCACTGCTTGTGTGCTTGTTGTTTGATGACTTGTCATGTTCTCCTTGGCCCCTTGCTGTGCTTGTTGGTGGGTTTGTTCAATCGCTTGTCTTTAAGTTAGCGAATCGGAAAGCCCTGAGCACGTATTGCTTCGGCAAGCCGATCCCTGCCGTTGAGCGAACGGGCATCAGCGACGCGCTGGGTTGAATGCAGGGACCAGTCGATTTCAGCCATGGCCTGGCTACGCTGGAATTGCCTCATGACTTGATCGTATGTTTGAACCGATGCTAATTCATGTTCGTGTTGATAGCGTTCCATATGTAATACAACCGATTGGGCCAGACGCGGTTTAACAGCCGTTTCGATCTCCGCTTTTGGGTAGCCAATACATAGCCCAAAAACCGGGAATACTTTGGGCGGCAGACCGAGCTCTTCAATAACCGACTCGGGCTTGTTGCGCATGGCTCCGATATAAACCGTACCCAAGCCAAGCGCCTCGGCGCAAAGCACGGCGTTTTGTGCTGCAAGGCTTGCATCAATACATGCCATCAAAAACATTTCCAAATACTGATTGGCAGAGGTCTCCTGACCGATATGATCGCCAATACGTTCAAGTCTTGATAAATCTGCAAGCCAGACCAAAAGTAAGGGGCACTCACGAATATGAGCTGGGTTACCCGCATAACTTGCTAGCCTTGCCTTTCGCTCGCTGTCTCGGACGGCAACAACGCTCCAAGTCTGCAAATTAGACGAGCTCGCTGCCGATTGTGCTGCAGCAATCAATTGCTCGAGCATGCCCTCTTCAAGTGCTTTTGACTGAAGGCTTCTAACGGTACGATGGGCGAGTAAATGGTCAAATACGGCAGCCGCCGCCTTTGACGATGGCGTCTTGACGCTATGAGCTTGTCCGTAGCGGCTTTGAATGAGATCTTGTTGCTGACTTGTCGACATGGGCGCGGGCTTCCTTGTGGTTTGCCTAAGCTATGGATTTAATAACGGGGTGATTTTTTGCCAAAACTAATAGGGGCTTGCATCAGGAAACGCTCCCACCCTTTGGCGCGTAGTTCGCAAGCTGGGCAGTGACCACATCCCTGTCCCCAGGCGTGGGCGATATGTCGTTCACCCAGATAACAGCTATGACTTTGATCGCGAATGAGTTCGACCAAGGGTTCGCCGCCCAGGGCAAGACTCATATGCCAGGTCATGGCCTTATCGATCCACATCAGCGGGGTTTCGATCACGATGCTGCGATCCATGCCAAGCGAGAGGGCAACTTGTTGGGCCTTCATAGCATCGTCTCGGCAATCCGGATATCCCGAGTAGTCGGTTTCGCAAACACCGGTCACCAGCACTTGCAGTCCGCGGCGGTAGGCCATGGCGGCAGCCAGGGTGAGAAAAAGCAGGTTGCGCCCAGGCACGAAGGTATTGGGTAAACCGTTGGCGTGGATGCGGATCGCCGCTTCGCTTGTCATGGCGGTTTGGCCAATATCACCGATCACCTTGGCATCAACGAGATGGTCCTGTCCGAGCTTATAAGACCAATGAGGATTGATGCGCTTCATGCCATCGCGCAATAAGCCGCGGCATTGCAGTTCGACCGCATGCCTTTGGCCGTAATCAAAGCCGATGGTTTCAACATGTTCGTAGCGCTCGAGCGCCCAGGCAAGGCAAGTCGATGAGTCTTGGCCGCCAGAAAATAGGACCAGGGCTTGTCGTTTATCGGTCATGGTTTTTGTAGGTGGGTGGTCTGAGGGGTGTGCCGACATGAACCCAAGGCCTGGGCATGGCAGCCATCGTCCTTACTCGCCCTCGGGGGGCACTGGGCGGGGCTTTTTGTCGGCTCCGATGGCAACAAAACTAAGCGTGGCTTCGGTAACTTTGATGATTTCACCGCGCTGGCGAACGCGTTCAGCAAAAACCTCAACACGAACCGTGATCGATGTGTTGCCGATGCGAATGACTTCGGTATAAAAAGTCACCACATCACCCACATAAACCGGCTGTTTGAAAAGGAAGGAGTTGACGGCTACCGTCGCAACTCGCCCGTTGGCGCGTCTGCTTGCTGTGATGCCGCCAGCGATATCGACTTGGGACATGATCCAGCCCCCAAACACATCGCCATGCATGTTGGAGTCGGCCGGCATGGGCACCACGCGCAAGGTGGGGATGCGGTCTGGGTAAATACCGGGCAATGGGCTTTGTGGGGAAGGCAAGCGGGTATCCTCCAGGCTTTGGATCTCGTGAAGTTCGATCATGCCATGCGCCGCGTTTCAAGTCAGTCCATGAGTGCCCCGGCAGTTGACGCCGAAGCAAAAAACAAGACAGAACAAGCCTCGATAAAGCCCAATCATTGGGCGACGGTCAAGCGGCTCTGGCCGTATTTGTCGCCTTGGCGCCTGCGGATACTGCTCGCATTGAGCTTTTTGGTCGCTGCCAAGCTGGCCAATATCGCCGTGCCGATGCTGCTCAAAGCCATGGTCGATGGTTTGGACTTAAAGCCAGGCGATCCGCATATGCTTTTGGTGGTGCCTGTTGCCTTGCTCATCGGCTATGCCGCTTTGAGAATCTCGATCACCTTGTTTACCGAGTTGCGCGAATGGGTTTTTGCCAGGGTTACCGAAGGCGTTGCTAGAAGCCTTTCCTTGCAAAGCTTTACGCATCTGCTGCATCTTTCAATGCCATTTCATTTGCAGCGGCGCATGGGTGCTGTGTCAAGGGACTTGGAGCGCGGGGCGCGTGGCCTGCACACGCTTGTTTCTTATACGGTTTATAGCGTGTTGCCAACGCTCATCGAGATTGGCCTTGTTATGGGCTATTTGGTGTGGCATTACCAGGCTGGATTTGCTTGGATTGCGCTGGTCGCGGTGCTACTTTACGCCGTTTGGACGATAAAGATCACCGAGTGGCGGACCGCATTTCGGCGCCATATGAATGAGCAGGATTCGCGCGCTAGCGCACATGCAGTCGATGCGCTCATTAATGTTGAAACGGTTAAGATTTTTGGCAACGAGACCTTCGAAGCCCAACGTTATGACCGTGCTTTGCAACAGTTACAAAAAGCTTCACTTCGCTCGCAGTCTTCCTTGTCGTTATTAAATCTAGGCCAAAGCAGCATCATCGCAGTAGCGGTGAGTTTGATGGTCTGGCAAGCCACCGAAGGTGTTGTGGCTGGGACGATGACACTGGGCGATTTGGTGTTGGTCAATGCCTTCATGATTCAGCTTTACATGCCGCTGAATTTTTTAGGCGTTTTGTATCGGGAGCTCAAGCAGGGTAGCGTTGATGTGGAGCATATGTTTGCCCTGATTGATCAAAAGCAAACAGTCGCCGATAAGCCAGATGCAAGCATTTTGCGCCGACCCGAAGAGGGCCATGGCTTATCGATCGCATTCCATGAAGTCGGCTTTTCATACGACGGCCAGCGCCATGTTTTGAGGAGCTTGAGTTTTGAAGTCCCCGCTGGCTCGAGGGTGGCAATTGTTGGCCCAAGCGGGGCTGGCAAGTCCACGGTGATGCGGCTGCTCTTTCGTTTTTACGATCCGCTAAGTGGCATGGTGCTCGTTGATGGCGAGGACATTCGCAAATTCAGTCAGGAAAGCCTGCGTGCTCAGATCGGTCTGGTACCGCAGGATACCGTCTTGTTCAATGAATCGATACGATATAATTTATTGTATGGAAGGCCTCAGGCCTCAGAACAAGATCTGAGCTCAGCACTTAAAGCAGCACAATTACAGACGCTCATTGATTCCTTGCCACAAGGTCTCGACACACCGGTGGGTGAGCGGGGTTTAAAACTCTCGGGCGGTGAAAAGCAAAGGGTTGCGATCGCACGGATGCTGCTGAAAAACCCGCCGATCTTATTGCTCGATGAAGCAACCTCAGCACTCGATTCGCGCAACGAACAAGCAGTGCAAGAAGCCTTGGCACGTGCCTCGTTGGGACGCACGACCTTAGTCATCGCACACCGTCTTTCAACCGTGATCGATGCCGATGCGATCTTGGTGCTCGATCAGGGTCGAATCGTTGAGTCGGGTCGGCACGAGCAATTGCTTGCCCAGGGGGGCCTGTACGCAAGCTTGTGGACCATGCAACAGCAAGAGCGCGACTCGGGCAGGTTACCATCGCAGCCATTTAAGGAGACAGTGTGATGAGCGTCGGCCAAGGATTAGTCGCAGAGCATGCAGGTGCACAAAGCCCAAAGACCCACAAGCAAGGCGCGCACCGGATAGCCGTGTTGCCGGGCGATGGGATAGGCAAGGAAGTCATGCCCGAGGCGCTTTTGGTGCTTGAGGCAGTCGCCACGAAATTTGGGATCAATCTGTCCCTCGATCACTTTGATTTCGCAAGTTGCGACTACTACGTCAAGCACGGCCGGATGATGCCCGAGGACTGGAAAGCTCAAATCGGGGGGCACGATGCCATTCTTTTTGGGGCTGTGGGCTGGCCTGATACCGTGGCTGATCATATTTCGCTTTGGGGCTCCTTGTTACTTTTTCGCCGTGAGTTTGATCAATACATCAATTTGCGGCCAGTCCGCCTGATGCCTGGTGTGCCCTCGCCTTTGGCAAATCGTAAGCCTGGCGATATCGACTTTTACGTGGTCCGTGAAAATACAGAGGGCGAGTATTCCTCGGTTGGTGGCAAAGCATTTCCCGGTACCGAGCGCGAGTTTGTGTTGCAAGAAGCGATCTTTACGCGCTATGGCGTTGATCGTGTGCTTCGATTTGCCTTTGAATTGGCAGCCAAACGCCCACGCCGAAAACTAACCTCGGCAACCAAAAGTAATGGCATTTTTATTTCCATGCCTTACTGGGATGAACGGGTTGCCGACATGCAAAAGGCCTACCCTCAGGTTCAGGTCGATAAGTTTCATATTGATATATTAACTGCGCATTTTGTGCGTAACCCCGATTGGTTCGATGTGGTGGTTGCTTCCAATTTGTTTGGTGATATCTTGTCTGATCTTGGCCCTGCATGTACGGGCACGATTGGCATTGCGCCCTCGGCCAATATCAATCCAGAGCGTTTATTCCCCTCACTTTTTGAACCGGTTCATGGCTCTGCTCCCGATATTTATGGGAAGGCGATTGCCAATCCGATTGGTCAGATATGGTCGGCTGCGCTCATGCTTGATCATCTTGGTTATCCCCAGGCCCATGATGCCATCGTAAAAGCTATTGAAACAGTCACCGAACATGGCCCTCGGACGCCTGATATGGGTGGAAAGGCTAAAACAGGCGATATCGGTAAGGCAGTGATTCAAGCGCTCTATTAGTAATTCAAGCGACCTCTTAGTGATTCGAGCGATCTCTTAGTGATTGAAGCCCTCTCTTCAACGACCGACATGTTTGCCCCACGTGAGGCTTTGCTTGAAAGTTTTAAACGCGCACTGCTCGCTGCTGATCCCGCGCGGGCCTTTGCTAGCCTCAAGCTCAAGCAAACCAGGGGACGAACCCTGGTTCTTGGGGCGGGCAAAGCCTCGGCCCATATGGCGCATGCGCTTGAGGCCTCCTGGCCCAAGGATTCGCTCAACAAGCTCTCGGGTCTTGTCTTGACACGCTATGGGCATGGGCTTGCGTGCAATCGCATTGAGGTTGTTGAAGCGGCTCATCCCATCCCTGATGCCGCAGGTCTTGAGGCTGCCCGTAGGGTGCTTGCGCTTGCATCAAGCCTTGGACCTGATGATCATGTGATTGCCCTGATTTCGGGTGGTGGTTCGGCACTTCTAAGTCTGCCTGTCGATGGCGTTTCGCTTGACGATTTGCGCGGGCTTACCGCGCAAATGCTTGCCAGCGGGGCGCCGATTGAAGCCATGAATGTGGTGCGCAAGCATTTATCGCAAATACAAGGCGGTTGGCTTGCAAGCCATGCGACCTCAGGTGGTGCACAGCTTAGTGCTTACCTGATCTCCGATGTCGCGGGCGATGATCCTTCGGCGATTGCCTCAGGGCCTTGTAGCCCCGATCCGAGCACTTTTGAAGACGCACTTGACATCATCGCCCAGTGGCAAATTGCGGCCCCTGCTGCCGTACTTGACCATTTGAGGGCTGGCGCTCGAGGTGAGAAGCCCGAAACGCCAAAGGCTGATGCTGCCTGTTTTCAAAAAGTCAGCCAGCACATCATTGCCGCACCGAGCCAAAGCTTCGCCGCTGCTGCCGCATTTTGGCGCGAACAAGGCGTAGCGGTGGCCATGCTCGGCGACACGGTGACCGGCGAAGCCTCCCAAGTCGCCTTGGTGATGGCTTCGATGGTCCGTGAGGCTTTAAGTGGCCTCAACCCGCTTTTTAAGCCTCCCATCGTTTTTTTAAGTGGTGGGGAATGCACCGTAAGTCTTGCTGCGCTAAGCGCTGAAAGCATAGCGGCGCATCCTCCGCGAGGTGGGCGTTGCAGTGAATTTTTACTTGCACTCTTGCACGCCCTTGGGCCGCAATCACGGGTTTTTGCGCTGGCAGCAGATACCGATGGGATCGATGGTTCTGAGGATAATGCCGGGGCATGTTTTGATCCGCAAAGCCTGGGCCGTGCGCAGGCTCAAGGTCTGCGCTCAAAGGATTATTTGCTTGCCCATGATGCTTTTGGTTTTTTTCAAGCAAGTAATGATTTAATTTATACCGGACCGACGGGCACGAATGTCAATGACTTTCGGGCCATCCTTGTCACTGCACCAACCGAGTAAGGCCCATGATTGACGAACAAGGCACCCTGTCAAAAGCCAAAGCAACCCAAGCACTCGTTTGTGGTCTGCCCGATGACTGGCATTTGCACTTGCGCGATGGCGATGCCTTAAAAAGTGTGGTCCTGGCGACTGCGCTGCAATTTGGCAGGGCGATTGTGATGCCCAATTTAAAGCCGCCGGTGACAAATGTCCGTCAAGCCTTGGCGTATCGACAAAGGATTCTTGATGCGCTCAAGCTTGTGATTGATGAAACGGTGCAACATATACAACGATATAAAACCTCTGAAGCACTTGCCGCTGTACGCATGCAGCATTTTTTCAATCGCCCGGATGCAAGTGCGGACTGGATGCTTGAGCAGCTTCTGCAAGCTGCGCATTTTGAGCCCTTGATGACGCTTTATCTCACCGATCACACAGCGCCATCGGACATCGACGAGGCGGTGGATTCTGGCTTTGTTCGTGCGGTGAAACTGTATCCAGCAGGGGCAACAACCCATTCGGACGCCGGGGTGACGTCGATCGATCAATTACATCAGGTGCTCGCGCGCATGGAGATGCGCGGCTTGCCCTTACTCGTTCACGGCGAGGTTACCGACCGTGATGTCGATGTCTTTGACCGAGAGGCTGTCTTTATCGATCGGGTCATGATCGATTTAAGACGAAAGTTTCCCGCGCTTAAGCTTGTTTTTGAACACATCACGACTGAGGAGGCTGCGCATTTTGTGCGTGATGCCGAAGGTCCGATTGCTGCAACGATCACACCACAGCATTTGCTTTACAACCGTAATGCGATTTTTAACGGTGGTTTGCGGCCTCATTGGTATTGTCTTCCGGTCTTGAAAAAAGAGCGTCATCGACGCGCTTTGATACAAGCTGCCACCTCAGGCTCAGCCAGGTTTTTCCTTGGGACCGATTCGGCGCCCCATGCTGCGCATTTGAAAGAACATGCGGCAGCCTGTGCTGGATGTTATAGCGCACCCCATGCACTCGCGCTTTATGCAAGTGCTTTTGATGCGGTTGATGCGCTTGAGCATTTGCCTGGTTTCGCTTGGGCTTTTGGGGCCGCGTTTTATGGGCTCTCAGCCAACACGCGCAGCATCCGTTTAGTCCCTGAAGCCTGTCAAACCCCGCAACGCTTGGGTTTTGGAGAAAGTCATATTGTGCCGCTTGCAGGCGGTGAGTTTCTTCCCTGGCGATTTGATGGCTTTGTCGATCACTAGCATTGCTCATCCCTGGTGGCAGCCGATTCGCTCTGATTTGCTCACCGTTCTTAAAATCGCCGACGCTAAGTCCCGGCTCGACTGGCTCAACAGCCAGGCCTTGCAGCGCTCATGTCGCAATGGCCGCGGGCTTGATCTCGTCTTTATCGATCAGGCTCAGTGGTCGGGTAAGGGTTATGAGTCCTGGATTGATCGTTACGGCCAGGTACCCACGCGACTTGAAGGCAGGGGTCAATGGCATGACTTATTTAATGCGCTGATCTGGTTGACATGGCCTTTAAGCAAGGCTCAACTCAATCGTATGCATGCCCTGGCTGCCCCAGCGCAAGCAGGCACCCGCGGGCCGATGCGGGACAAAGCAACGCTCATCGATGAGCAAGCGCTTATTTGGTTAGACCTCGATCCGGTTTTAAGCGATGCGCTTCGTGATCGCGATTGGCACAGGCTTTTTGTTGCCGAACGCGAACGCTGGCTTCGGATCGATCAAGCCCAGGGCTTATTCATGTTTGGCCATGCGCTTTACGAGAAGTGTTTGGCGCCCTATAAGGCGCTTACGGCCCATGTTTTGATCCTTGCGTTGCCAGAGGGCTTAAGCGCTGGCCTCGCCCAAGGTGTCAGTGGCCAAGCGCGCGGTGTCGGTGGCCAAGCGCGCGGTGTCAGTGGCCTTGCGCAAACCCCAACGGAGCATGTAAGCCCAAGCCTTCTGGACCCATGGCTCGCTAGGCTTCTGAGCGATACACTTAAACTTTATCCGCTTCCTTTGCTGGGCGTGCCAGGGTGGCATCCCGACAATCAAAGCCCAGCTTTTTATGATGACCGCAGTGTTTTTAGACGGCCTGCGAACCCCAATTAAGGAGATGTTGCGATGCATGTGATTGTGACCGGTGGGTCAGGATTCTTGGGACAACAGTGCATCGCAAGCCTGCTTAAGGCCGGTTCGCTAGAACTTGCCCCCGAGGCGAGCACGCCGATCCGTTCGATCACCGCTTTTGATGTTGCAGTGGGAACGCTTCAGCATCCAAAGCTGCACTATGTGGTTGGCGATATTGCTGATCCTCACCAGGTTAGCGCGCTTTTCCGTGAGGACAGCGCAGCCATCATTCATTTGGCTGCGGTGGTCAGTGGTACTGCCGAGGCAGATTTTGACCTGGGCATGCGAGTCAACCTTGACGGTACACGCAACCTTTTGCAGGCTGCGCGGGCGCAGAACCGCTTGATTCGTATCCTTTATTCAAGCTCGATCGCGGTGTTTGGTGGCGATTTGCCTGCCGTTGTGCGCGACGACACAACGCCCACGCCCCAGGGCTCTTATGGCATTCAGAAATACATCGGCGAGCAGCTCGTTCAGGACTACACCCGTAAGGGCTTTATCGATGGGCGCTCGGTGCGTATTCCAACGGTGGTTGTCCGACCTGGCAAACCCAACGGCGCGGCATCAGGTTTTGCCTCAAACATTATCCGCGAGCCGCTTGCAGGGCGAGCGGTGGTGCTGCCGGTGGATCCTTCAACCGCGATGTGGGTCGCTTCGCCGCGAGCGGTGGTGAAGATGTTGATGCACGCGCTAAGCCTTGCGCCCTCGGCCTGGGGCTGGCATCGTGCCATTAATTTGCCAGGTCTGACGGTGACCATGCAAGAGGAGTTGGCAGCACTCGAGGCTGTGGCGGGCAAAAAGCCCGTGGCCATGGTTCAACAACAAGCCGACCCAGCCATCTTGCGTCTGGTCAACACTTGGGCAGCCCGATTTGATACCGCTCGGGCTCTTGCCATGGGTTTCTCGCCCGATCGAGATTTTGAAACGATTGTTCGTGCTTATGTTGAGGACCATCCCGAGGCGCTACGGGACGCTTAATCGGCCTTCGCGGTTCATCAGTTGCTGCTATCGGGTTACTATTCGCATAGGAAAGCGGGTCGGACGATCGCTGGGTGCTGCAAGGCCTCCAGAGGAAGGTCCGGACTCCAT
>Ga0194118_10006410_pt1 | contig 11750 bp, 9 predicted proteins | sample TA2MahsurfametaG_2_FD_148662 | JGI IMG/M metagenome (GOLD analysis project Ga0194118, IMG submission 148662) | Freshwater microbial communities from Lake Tanganyika, Tanzania - TA2015013 Mahale N5 surface | ecosystem: Environmental > Aquatic > Freshwater > Lake | place: Tanzania: Lake Tanganyika...
AAAGCCTGCGGGTGGACGGCGGAATCACGAGGGGTCTATAAGACTGGGGTGACCGATGGGACTCGAACCCACGACGACCGGAATCACAATCCGGGACTCTCATCAAATGTCTCACGGTCCATCTGAAAAAAGTCATACAAAATCAGTAACTTACAAAACATCGGGCGAATACAAAAGCCAACAAAGCACCCGGAAAGATACACCAACAGCGGAATTTTTGGGATGGAATGTGGGATGACTTAAGTAACCCCCTCCCCCTGCTGATTTTCAAAACCCCAGTCCCCCACCTGGGTGGCACCCCCCAATCGCCTTGATGGGACCCAGCGCACCCCTTGCACCTTAATCTGCTCAAACGATGGAATAGTCAGAGGAAGACTGTGACAAAAGAAGAATTGATAGCCTTGCTGCGAGACTCACAGTTACCCGAATTTTGTCTCACTGAGGCCTATGTCACTCAGATGCTGAAGAAATCAGACCATGAAATTTATGCGGAAATTTCTGATATCAACAAGTTTTAGGATAGCCAGTATGCCCAGCATCGGTGGAGAAGATGCTGAACACAGGTGCTTATTTACGAAATCTACCTTGGGTTCCGGCCAGAGTACAAAACCCAGTTGGCTACAATCCAAGCGTCCTTCTGGACATAAGCACAGATGTTCCGGCCAGAGTACAAAACCCAGTTGGCTACAATCAGCACTTGATCGAATCCCGGACCCGAAAAGTTCCGGCCAGAGTACAAAACCCAGTTGGCTACAATACGGCTTTACCCGCAAGGGAATCCCTGCCGAGTTCCGGCCAGAGTACAAAACCCAGTTGGCTACAATGGTGCCTTCGGAGCAATCCGACCCCCCGCCGTTCCGGCCAGAGTACAAAACCCAGTTGGCTACAATCTCCGAGGCCATAGACCTCCAGATCGTCAGGTTCCGGCCAGAGTACAAAACCCAGTTGGCTACAATTCATTCGATGAGCCTGGGGCGTTTAAAGCAGTTCCGGCCAGAGTACAAAACCCAGTTGGCTACAATACGCGCGAGCCGTATACATCCTTAATCTCGAGTTCCGGCCAGAGTACAAAACCCAGTTGGCTACAATCCTCGCTCAAGAAACTGCCCGCCAAGGTCAGTTCCGGCCAGAGTACAAAACCCAGTTGGCTACAATAGGTCTCGTCTAAGTATTTGATTTAATTAATTAAAAAAGATCAAGTTGATATACACTTAAACTGTTTTTCAACTTTTTTCGGCCTTGAAAGGATTTGATTCTCTCGTATTGTTTGTCAGTAAATTCGATCATCTGGACCCTCCCTCCCTCGGGTAGAGCCTCTTCAATTTCGTGAACATAGCCCCCAGATCGGCTCATGGACTCTGCGCGCCGGGCGTAAACGCTAAACTGCACCATCTCGAACCCTAAGTTGAGTAGCCTGTTTCGGAATTCAGTCGCCTGTTTTCTATCGTCTGCGCTAACTACGGGCAGATCGAACATCACCATGACCCACATGATTCGATAACCGGACAGCACTCATTCACACTCGTTTGGAAGGTTCCATTCAATTTTAAGTACTGCATTCGGATTAGAGCAAACCTCATAAAAAGAAAATACACTCGCTTTGATGAGCGATTCAACGTTAATAGATTTTCGATCGCTACTTACCTTCTGCGTCATAAGCCTAACCAAACTCATCTTCTGTTCCTTAGTGATAGCCTCAGCAGTACATCCTATTTTTGTGACCTTCCAATCAATGAGGGGGCGGAACGGCTCCATCAAATCATCAACGAGACACATTGGATTTCTTGCGTTGCGATGATGAATGCCTAGGCTTGGCGACAAGCCATGCGCACAGATACAACGGGCTACAGTGGCTCGGAGAATAGCGTACCCATAGTTCAATCTTGTATTTATTGGGTCATCCGAGTGCCGCCGAAAGCGATCGCCAAATAGATCCGTCCAGTATGCCTTTGCTGCTTCGGCTTCGCAATTTGACGGATCTCCATCCATGACCTTATTTGCGATGCGTTGCAGATGAATGCCAGTTTTTCCAATTTTTTGAAGAACTTCTGATTGCCGATGAATCTTTGATCTAACAATTTGACCCCACATTTGGTCGGCCTTGTTTTGTGTCAATTGGGCCTGCTCTCGCAGTCTTCTCGAATAGTCATAATTTCGGCTGATAGGGAGCGATACAGCAATAGGGAGATGTCGTGCGTCACAGAAAACAATGGGTGTACCTCTTTCAGCGAGTGATATCTGCACGCTTGATGTGAGAGACGTTGCGTTCGTATTAATTACTAGAGACTCTATCTCATCGAGCGGAATTCGCGTGACTGGATGCGTGGCATCTCTGAGTGATAGTACGAGAAAACCTCTGTCAATGCGAAGCGAATACCCCTCGCTAGAGACTTCAACGATTCGACCCATAAGATCGTCCGCCCTCCGATGAGCACAACTCGCCGATCGGGGTAATAAATACCTGCCTCGCCCCGAGTTTCTGTAATCCCGAGGCCCCTTTCGTGAGGTACGACAGTTCACCTCTACGATCTCGTGCATCCACGTTAGACTCATGTGGGGCAGCGAAATAAATTGTGCCGTTACTCCTCATTTTACAAACACGGTAGAGGCTTCGCCCACTCTCAGAATCAAGGCTAACGATATCGTCTCTCATTAATCTCATAACAAGTGGTCGCCCATTACTGGCTTGTTTTGGGCTGTATAAAGAGGATTCGCCCCGAGCCTTTGCTATCTGGTAAGCCTCGTACGTAGTTATAACAACGGACTCCCAACGGCCTATTTCACTGACAAAGATCTCAATGCAAAAGTTGCTATCGCCCTTGTACCCTTTGTACGGACGTAGTTCGCCGTTAGGCATCAGGCCGTGGCGTTTTGGGTCATTTGTCGAGGTAAACGGAATTACTGCGAGTGTTGATACCTCCTTGACCCTACGACCATTCTCATCGAGTTTCGTGACGCTTACCTTCCCATCTGAGAGCAGCCCATAAGCCGTATCGTTATGCATGGCACCTTGATAGTTATGATCGGGTCGATGGCTCACCTTTATTGAGTGTATTGCTCTTTGAACCGACTCTCGAAACGAAGACCATGGGAGTGGCATCTCTGAGACAAGACGGTTGAGTTGCTGCTCTCTTGCGGATGCGCTCGCCTTGGAAAATCTTTGAAGCAAGCCCTGATCGGTGACTGCGACAACACAAGCATCAACTGCGTGGTGCCGGTGATCCTCCCGATTCTTTTCTCCACTCGGGCCAAGGATGGTGTTAAGTCCATATTTTCCTCTTAGCATGGCTGTCATCTGCCCCGGTATCACGCGTGTCGCCTGAGGACAAATTAGCGCAAGGTACTGGAATGCAACCTTGCTGAGGTAGCGAGTGTCATTTAAGGCTCGGCTTAGAAAGTCTTTGTCTTCTTTGAGCCACTTTTCATAACCATCCTGAGCGAACCGATACCTCTTAGCCCTCGGGTAGGAAGCAGCACGCGCAAGGATTTCTTCGTATTTCCACCCTGCCTTTTCAAAGTCCGTTTTTGCCTCAGCAGGGGTGCGATTATTTTTGATTCGATTGGCCGAACGAAGCGATACGGTTTTGTTATTTAAACTATCATCCAGCGTTCTAGAAAATGGAAGAATGTGTTCGATCTCCACCTCGGGTGACATAAGCATCTGGAAACTGATCTGCTTTCCAGAATATGGGCAGCATCGGCTCATCAGGTCTGGGGAGAGTTCCTCCCATAAAATTACCTTCTGAATATCTGTTCTTGTGATGTTTTCTGGGTCAACACGCGTGAGTTTTGCAACCTCATCTCGAATTCGGTCATTACGCCGCTGATTTTCAGCCTGCTTTTTTACATCTTCTTTTCGCTGTTCAACATTCTGTTTTAATTCCCGAGCAACTTCGACAATCACCTCGCTTGGATGACCGTACCTTTTGATTAGTTGATTAACGATGAGGCGCGTTTGATTTAGGCCAATATGTACCGTAGGGTTAGCGATTCGACCAAAACGTTTCTCAGGAGTATCGGCTGGGTTACCGGTGCCAAAGCCAACATGTCGCTGTAAAGGCTCTCCGTAGTAAGGCAGAGCGTCGAGAATCTCGCCTGTTCGATGGGGTGCAATATCGCTGTGATGCTCAATACCAGCGGCTTTGACCGCCTTATCGTAGGTAGTGATGGTCTGTTTTAAGCACGGAAGTATGAGGTCGATTGCTTTACGGCTTAAAGCACCATAGCCCTCAGGTAATCCGGCATTAGCCACTTTCTCAGCGATAGCCTCACTTAGCCCAAATCGGTTTGTGAGCCAACCGATCAGTAGAGATTCATTTTCTTCTTCAAGCAGTTTTGTAACAACCGCATCTTGATCCACGAGGCTTAAGTGATGCCATGCAGCCCCAAAACACTCATCGCTTGAAAGAATAGCTGCAGTGAGGTTTCCTTTTAATCCGGTACGCTTTTCATCCTCTAGGTTAAATGTTGATGCTTTTGAAATCCCCATCGTGGTACGCAATTTACCGAAGGTGGCTTGTCGCTGACCATTGAGTAAGTTATAGGCCTTATCGCGCTGAGAGAGATCAATCTCGGTTTCACTAAGATCTGCATTGATGACTCTGAGATTATTGAGTTCCTGATAGATCCTAAACTGCTGCAGACTGGGTAGCGCAAGTGGCGCCCGCTCCTCATCCGGGAAAAAGGTGCACCGGCCGGGTTTAACGGGTCTTAATGGACGTTGAAACAGTAAACAGTCTTTAATCAATGCGCGACTAGCATCGGTGTAAATGGTTGGGTTATGCCGCGCTTGCGAAGACCAGATAGCATCAAACTCCTCTTCGATCATCTGCCGATCAATGTAGAGATCGTAACTTTTTTGGATTCTATTACGCCCGTCAATTTCAATTCGTAACTCACGGTACCGGGCCCGTACACCAAGCCCTGTTTTGCGCCGATGCAGTAGATACTCGCCGACGGTTCGCAAATGCTTTTCTTGCATCTCTTTTCGGGTTTCAGAAATCGCCGACTTAAGCGCCCCAGAATCGTTGGCTGCCTTATCCGTTTTGCGGTTACTTTTAAATCCACGCCGTTGATTAAGGTGAAAAATTGCACGTGCGAACTCCGCAGGCGAGATTTGCTGATCCAGCGCGGCGACTCGAAGCGCAAGGGGATCAAGATTTAGCAGCGCCTTTCGCTCGCCAACCGATTGCGGAAAAAACCCTAGGTCAGTAAGGAGTTTTAAGAGCCGGGCTTTACGCTTCAGTAGCCGATCCCGTCTGCGCCGCATAGATCTCGCCAGTCGTCGGGTTACAGCCAGCGAGGAGCCGTCTTTGGGGTTTCTGCCATCCGAAAAGATCCGGACCCCTGCCTTGATCACCGCACAGGGCTCGTTTTGGCTATCAAGCCGCAGCATGGCCCAGCCGATGGAATTCGTCCCCAGATCAAGTCCCAGTCTGTAGCGCATTTTGCCCACGGCCAACCCCCCTTGCTACTTGAATTTTATGACTAAGGGTTATAGACTCTGAGCCGTTAGTCAACTGGGTTTTGTGCTCTGGACGCTAACAAGCAGAAAGATGCACCAGATGCGGGGCCGGTATATCCGGCCCTTTCTTTTTCGGCTATCGGTTGCCGGGCTTCCTGCCCCTAAGTGCCGTTTTTGGCTCGAATAGTCCGATAGTGTTTCCCAGATCCACTAGCCAATGTAATTCTGCTGATTTCCGGCTTCTTTCGGCTCGCTTGGCCCGGGTCTCGTTTCATAATCCTTTAGGTTTTCAAATCTTTTAAGTAAGTGCGTTGCCGCTCCTCTAACCACTTAATTTTTTGCAACAGTTCTCTAAGAAGGTCAAACGAGGACGCATAGTGTCCGCCTGATAAGTCCCCTCGCAGACTCCAACGAAAGCATTTTTCATATACAGTCCGATCAAGGATCCCCTGAAGCACTTCTTTGTATGTTTCTGTAGGCGGAGCGGCGAATCCGACAAAAAAATAACGAGTCTTTCTTTTTAGATCAATCTCAAAACAGGACCAAAACTCCCCTGACAGATCAGTATCAGTATCTATTTTAATTGGTTCCTTACCGTGCTGAATTAGGTATGCTTTAAAAGCATGACATCGGCAGAGTTCAAGAATTGCGCTTTTCGCAACAATTGCGGAATCATAGCGAGTCAGATATTTTGAATCGCCAGTGACAGCAGTTTTTAGGAAAGACTTGAAAAAACCCATGGATTCCACCTCTAAATTTCCGAGTTAAGTACCCATTCATTTTCAAAAATTTTATTAAACGCTTTTGTCAATAATTTTCTTTTTTGTATGACGACACGACTCTCACGCCTCAGTCTAAACAAATCTCCTTTTCGTCAAAGGGAATTGCCTTGATTAACTGTATCTTTCGTATAGAGTTTTTGCAAGAAGAATGAACATCTTAGATCGCCAACTCGACGCTTTCCGAAATGTGACATTCTCCAGCTGTTTCTAATAAGACCAAAGCCGCCCGTACTCGGCTCGGGAACTTCTAGAGGCGTTAATCACGCTTAAGTAGTAACTTCATGATATCGATTACCAAATTCCTCTGTGAAGCCGTTCGCCAGGCCGATATTGCCAAATATTGAATCTAAGTTTTGATTCGTCTAGGCTCGAAATTCATTCCACATTGAGGACATTTAACGCATTCTTTCCCGACGGGGCTTTTTAAGTAACTTCCTCGTTTACCCGAAAACTTGCAACTAATGCAGGAAATCTCCTGCCCCACTTTAGTTGCTGATTTCTTTAAATGCGGTTCTGGAGAGGCTCCGATCGGCTCGCGGGCCCAGGTGCTAGCAGGCATCTTTTCGTTGACAACCTTCTTTTTAGTATCGGCATTTAGATCATCAGCGACCACTTCTGTGCCCCATAATCGATTAGCGGCAGAGGTTTGGTAGAGATAATTGAAATCTCCCGCTATCTCCTGCTTTGATACCCATTCTCTGCCACCAGGAAGTGAGTAGCCATTCAAAGCCGTGACACCTTCTACACCATCTCGTATTTCAATTCTCAGCGTATCCACCGAGATCTCTGAATCACCGTAGGTCAAGTGCCACTTTGAAAGAACGAATCTCTTCGAAGGAGTCTTAGGCTCTACTTTGGATTGATTTGATTTGCCTTCGGACAACTCCTCTTCATACGCACGTGCAACATCCCAGACTTGTTGTTTTAGTTTTGCCTCACGGGCTTCGCTATCCCGATCAAGGGCCTGCGCAATTACGCCTAAAAAACCGGACACAATGAAGATCATGAAAGCAGCCCCTGAATCTGCGCCGGGAACGTCTTTTATGACGAAAAAAGCAAGTAGCGAAAAAAGACTAACGGGGTAAAAGAGGTAATGCATTGAGATAACTTTTTACGCAGCCTCGGTTGAAGAGGTCACCCTCATTTGTAAAAACTTGGATTTTCTTGATACAGATCTCGCCATTTATCAACAAATTTTTGGAAATCTTGGTAACTCGTTTTCTTTCGTTCTAGGATGCAAATCATCTTATATAGTTTCTTTAATCGGTGCCGCATGAGCCACTCCGAAATCTCGCTAGTGACACACAAATAAATTCGACTTAACTTAATCATTTGCACCCCATGGAGTTAAGCAGCCCCTTTTCATTAACTAAGACTGAGTGACCCTTTGGCTTTCTCCCGCGTAATGCCACTTCTTGAGAAAAAAGACCAACAGTTTTTCCAGCGGCTAGTAAATTGTGTAACTTTAATGAAGTCTGACGGTTCGCTTCTCTAATTTCACTGGTGGCTTTGCCATGTCTGAATGCAGGGTGCGCTGATCCACGGAGTACAGTTTCAGGTTTTCTTGCTCCATGCATTCGGCAAACAGAAAGTCCATAAGCGCAAAGATTCCAGCACCTTAGTCCAGAGCGTTTGGAGCGCGCTGCACAACGGCGGGCTATCCCCTCTTCTACATTTGGAATCGGCATTTCTAAATTTCTCGCGCCATGTAGGGCTCGCAGTCAGGACGGAAAATAATTATTTTCGTTGACCTCTTGCAAAGACCGCAAAAGTTCTACGAGTCCGAGGAGATCATTGCAAAAAATCACTGCCCGATCAAGTTCTGGTTTTACTATTGAGTCGCCCACATCCCAGAGCGCATACTCACTTTTTATATTGTTAGAAATCTGGGTATGGGCTGCGTCGATTCTTTGATGAATTAACGGAATCCGGTTTTTCGCCCAGGATTCGATTACGCAAAGATCCATTGGTAAGACGCCGTCATAATCCAGGACTTGAATTGCCGGCACGACCTCATAGCCCAGTCGGAACGGAATATCCAGTAAAGCCCGTCGTAACCAGCCTGCCTTGTCGTCCCAGTTACAGGAGATAAAGCATTTAGAGCCGATACGCGCTCGGTGGTATCGCATCAGTAGGTCGACGTTCTCCGATGCCCTCTGGAGCCAAAATCTGGCCTCACTGATCTTGTACTCGCCACCCCCGGCAAGGGGGTACATTTGCCGTCGAGAACTGGCGTCTTGAAAGATCTGGGTTGCATAACTCATGCCTACCCCCTCCTCCAGCGCCCGGTGGGCGCATTGGATTTATATAAGCGCCCGCCCGGCCAGAACCCAATACAGAAGCCGTTTCCAGCCGGGCACGGGCACGCCCGCGCCCGCCCAGTTGGGACCCAAACTACGATTTCATGCGCCCCTGGGGTCAAAATTCCACCCTTTCATCGCCCGTAGGGGTGGGTGGCAAAATCCTATCCAGACCCGCCTGCGTGAGCGCCATCACGCCGCGATCCTGGGCGATCAGCAGCCCTTCATTTACCAGCCCCCAAATGGATGCCATTAGGGCCTTTTCGGATAAGCCAAATTGCCCCTTAACGCCCGCGTATCGATCTCTGAACTGGCTTTTTGTCAAGGCGGCCGAATTTATCGCCTTTAGTAGCCGATCCTTCGCGAGTTCAGCCGGATTGCCGTTAAACAGAGTCAGAGTACCGTCTTGATTGCGTTGCAAAGTAATGGGATCAATCGGGCGGCCGTAATTACTTTTGATTGACGAAAGACTAAGCAACTCCGTATCGATGTTTACGTCAGCATACGTTTTCTTAACCTGCTCTTTTGTCATAACATTTAATTCATACCCCAAGCGCAGACCATCAATCAAAGCACTCGAACCGCGCGGATTATTTTGACCAGCCCCATTTACTCGGGCACCTTTATTCACGTGGTGCACGAGCCATATTGTTGCCTCGAGTCGATCGCGCAAAAACTGTAAACTTTGGATGAATCGTGTTGTATCAAGAGCAAAATTTTCATCTCCACCTCGAAAACGCGATGCAGGGTCAACAATAACTAAATCTACTTTTCCAACGGTATCTTCAATAGACTTTGCAATTTCCGCTGGAACGTCTGTAATTTCAATTTCTCCGTGACTTGGCTTACGCGTAAAGAGTTCGAATGCATCTGCTAAATCGATCACGAATAAATTTTTACCAACTAATGCCTTTTCCTCAGACGTAAAACCTCCGGTAATCCTGTGCAGTCGTCGCTGAATTTCCTCTCGATCATCTTCGCCCGAGAGAATGACCACCCTCCCAGGGGCTCTCACTGCAAATATTCCGAATAAAGTCCGCCCAGCCGCGACGCTAGCAGCAGTATTCAAAGTCAAACTTGATTTTCCTACTCCTCCCGGTGCAAACAATCCAGCGACTATTTGTCTCGCAAGGAAGTTCTCGACAAGATACAACCGGGGTTTAGGCGTTGTATTTAGCAGATCGACGGCGGCTATGAGATCGAAGTGTCGTAACGCGGGCCCAGGCCGGTTGGCGTTACTGACTGACTCGGCACTATTTGAGTTTTTCAATAGATGTATCTTCCAAATACTTCGATGTGTTTTTTTTACCTCCTCATCATCTAATGGGGGTCGAAGAGTATTGTTCCAGTCTCTACACCTCGCGAGAGTTTCTTGCTGGCTTAAGCCTTGATTAATGAGGCTACCCAAAAATGAAGCCAAAGAAGTATTGCGTGAGCCGCTCTCTAGACCACCCTTTGCTAGTTCGCTAAATTTATTGGCACCTTTTTCTATTTCTGGTCTTCTATGCGAACTTATAAAATGTTCTGGTTTTAATGGTGCCCCCATTGAAACGAAGAAGTTTGCATAAGCAACTCGATCTGGAGGCGCTGACCATGCGTAATAACCCCGCGACGGCTCTTTGCACACTGGATCGATTATTTCTGCAATCTCTGGATTGAAAAAGAGAAATTGGCTTCTTAACTCTATCCACTGAGCAACATCGACTGGTCGCGAAAGTGGAAGCACGACTCGGTATCTTGGACTATCTGCTCTATGACTATGTGTTGTATGAACGCAGCCTGCATACTTGCTAATCAGATGTGTGAGTTCCTCGAATGAAAGTCCTTTCGGGTCATCGATATCGAATACCAACTGATTTATTTCCTGTACGTTTTTGTCGGCTCGATAGTGCCCAGATAACCGACAAGGCGCTATTAAGACGGTATCTTTGTCATCCGTTTCAAGTAATTCGGAAAATTTTGATAAAAGTTTTCTGTAGGTAAATTCAACCTGCTTCCCTTGTGGATTCTTTACTCCAGCAAAAAGGGTGGTTGGATATTTTTTATCGAGCAGATCTCTAAATGTATTCGCTTGAGCAAGCATTGAGGTTCTCCAAAATTGTTAAAAAGTTGGAGATCGACTACAAAAAATTATCCCCAACGTAAAGTTAGAAATCATCTTTTTTGTAGCGGCCCTTCGGCTCTCTGGCACTTAGCACTGGCCTTATAGGCATTTGCATTGGCACTTGGCACCGGGCGATGCTGGCACATTCCATATCGGCGGAAGCCACTCCGCGAGATGAGTGCCTGCAAAAACGCTAGACACATTCAAATTTTAATTCCTTGGCTCAGGCAGCGTCAATAGCCTGGTTTAGTATGGCTGCCATCACTTCCGCCTGGACTGGATTTACGTACTTTTGTAACTCGCTTAGCGTTTTGTGACCGCTAATGGCTGCGATTTTAAATATGTCTCCATTGAGGCGATGCGCCCAGCGCGATAGTCCTTCGTGCCGCAAATCGTGGTACCGAATGCCTCTGATTTTCGCCCGTTTTACGGCATGGCCCCAGGCTTGGGTTAATGCAGTGACTGAGACTGGAAACGGTTTTTCTAGCCTAAGCAGTCGGTGCGCTTGCAAGATCTGCAGTGCTTTTGGGGTTAATGGAATCCACCTGGGACGCGAGTTTTTAGTATCCAGCAGAGTAATTAGTCGGTCCTTCTCATTTACGACATCCCAGGTAAGTCCGAGAAGTTCCGAGCGCCTTAGCCCGGACTCAATAGCAAACTCAACCACCCCCTTCATTAGCGGATTTCGGCTTTGCTCAAGGGAATGTAAAAGGCGTTTTTCCTCCTCCGAGGACAGCCTTCGATAACGCCCTGGCGCGGGTGCAGGAAGCCTAATTTCCCGAACTGGGTTGGCTATTGCTAAACCCAATTCCTTGCGCGCATGCTCAAAAATGCTGCTCACAAGACTCGCCATAAGGCGAACGGTGCTGGCCGAAAGGCCCCGATTAAGCATGTCATCCCGCAGGCTTCGGATATGCCCGGCAGATACCTTGGCAACCTCAAGACCCGCCCAGTCCAGGCGTGCAAGCACCCGAACGCGCTCGGCCTCCTGTCTGTAGCCCTTGTGGCGGGCGCCCTCCTCTTTCAGATACCGATGGGCAGCCTCTATAAAGGTCATAGCCGGGCTCGGCTTGCCTCGCCTCGCAGGCGGTCGAATAGCG
>Ga0194118_10006412_pt1 | contig 11747 bp, 29 predicted proteins | sample TA2MahsurfametaG_2_FD_148662 | JGI IMG/M metagenome (GOLD analysis project Ga0194118, IMG submission 148662) | Freshwater microbial communities from Lake Tanganyika, Tanzania - TA2015013 Mahale N5 surface | ecosystem: Environmental > Aquatic > Freshwater > Lake | place: Tanzania: Lake...
CTGATAAAATGTTTTATCAAACTGATAAAAAAGACAACACCAAATGAGTGTATCTATAGACTCTGGAATGGAGAGTGTTGTTTACAACAACATTGTAAATGCAAAAATGACTAAAAACATGATTGAATTTAGAAACATGGTGTTTATATTTTTTGGCACAATAATTTTTTTAATCATCATAGGATTTATAAGTAATCGAACGGAACCCGCCTTTGTGGCCAACACAGAACAAGAATTTGTGAAAGCCGTTGATAAGTGTGTAAATTATTTAGAAAGAAATATACCTGAAGATAAAAGAGTAAATAGGAGACTGATAATAACTAAAGCTTCATTAGAATCTAATTATGGTAAATCTAGGTTCGCAATTGAGGGCAATAATCTATTCGGTATTAGACAATTTGACAAGCTAGAAAATGGTATGCTGCCTAATCAAATATCATCAAATGTAAAATGGAGAGTGGCTAGGTTTGATTCTAAATGTGATAGTGTTAAATATTATATTAACTTGTTAAACAACAATCATCATTACGAAGATTTTAGAAAAGAACGTACATATCAAATAAATAATAATTTGAATTTACCTACGAGATACTTTATTAAACTAGAAAAGTATGCTACCAATCCAAACTATCCAGATCTATTGTTAAAAACATACAAAAATCTATATGAGACTAAGTCCTAATTTTACATTAGACGAACTAACATTTTCAGAACTAGCTAAAAGAAAAGGAATACCAAACGAACCAAATGCTCAACAAATAGAAGCTTTGAGAGTATTATGTATAAACATACTACAACCTGTCAGAGATCATTTTAAACTACCTGTATCTGTATCCTCTGGCTTTAGAACTATTGGCCTTTGTCTTGCAATAGGATCGAGCGCCAAGAGTCAACACACCAGGGGAGAGGCAGCAGACTTTGAAATATTTGGTGTACATAATAAAGATGTAAGTGATTGGATCGTGAAAAATCTTGACTACGATCAATGTATATTAGAATTTTGGAGTCCTGATGACCCTAACTCCGGGTGGATTCATTGCAGTTATACGTTAGAGAGAATGAACCGAAAAGAATATTTGTGGGCTAATAAAGAAAATGGTAAGATTGTTTACACACCAATCATTTAACATGTTTAAAAAAGATTTAGATTTAAACGGACTTATTGTTCATGGCGTTTGCCCCCTATGCGAACAGTTTACGCCTTTGATTTCTATTTTTGAAAACATCTACAAGTGCACTAACTGCGGAAACGAACTAGAGCAAAGGGTAAATGGGGTAATTAAATACCTACCGATGGCGAGTGTGCATGTAAAGAAAATGTTCCAGGATGGCAAAGAAAGTTAACATACACGGCGTTACCACCTTTCATTCACAAACCAGACCAAAGCGACCAGGACGACACACCAAAAAACCCAATAAGTCAAAATCATATAAACAGTATATTGGACAGGGTAGACGTTAGGCTATGTTTTGACAATAGTATTTAAAAAATATTAGGTTTTCATTAATGAAATTGGTATCCAAACTATTACTAAATTGAATAGATTTCTCCATTCCTGCGACCATGCACTTGCTCCAATCGTTGTATACGTCAGCAAAGCTGACAGGGTCAGCACAAAATTTATCTACATACCCACACATAATTACTATTAAAATATACTTCATCTTGACTTAACCATAACGAATAACATATAATCCTACAAAATAATTAAAAGAAAGGTTATAATATGACAGACACAAGTAAATGGAAAAACGTATCTTTACCAAAAGACGTTTATTTTAAACTAGACAAACTAAAAAAAACTATAGTTCCAGATACAATAATCAGTATATCAAAGACTGTGTGTATACTAGTTAATAAAGAAATCAAAGAACAAAATGGTAAATTAAAATGATTCCATTAAAAGATATATTTTCTACTACAGTTGATGTAAGAAAATTTACTCCAGAACAAAAATTATGGAGGGCTGTTCTTGCTCAAGCTCTTTATGACGCTTTATCTCATTTTGAAAATAAATTTACTACAAAAGAAGAAAAAGAAGAAGCTGAACAATGGTTTGTAAATGGTGCATCTGATTTTAATTCAGTGGTAGAATACGCTGGATTTGAACCTAGTTATTTAAGAAATAAATTTAAGAGTGTTTTAAATTTAAAAAAACTTAAAAAGCTTGGAGTGGTGTGGAATCATGGAGGTTTTAGAAAAACAATATGAATGGTAAAATGGTATGCCCAAAATGTAATGGCAATGGATATATAACTAGATTTAAGCACGTTGACATTAGAAAGTCAGAGTATACAGACTGTGACACCTGTAATAATCAGGGGGAGGTTGAGATCAATGAAGAAACTTTGGCTCCTTATTTTGCTACTACCAAGTTGCAATAAGATAGGAGATTTTAATCCAACAACATCTATACTAAAATGGACAGCGGAGAAAGCGTATGACAGCATCAAGAAAGAAGAAAAGTAAATTAACTTACGATGGTTTTTATTTTGATGGTAAAAACAGTTACGATCTTTATAAAGATAAAAGTGGAAACATAATTAGAAAAAAGAAAAAGAAAGTAAACGTGTGTTAATGAAACAGTTAAGTAATAAAATGGTTATACCTAATGTAGTAAAACATTGGATACGTCCAACTAAAGAGGGGTATGTTTTAAAACTAGTATGTGAAGATGAAAGCACGTTTGAATTAATAATGAAAACAAAAGGTGAGTTTGATGAGCAAGCGTTCAAAAAATGAGGGGGAGTTACGACTTATTCATCTTATGATAAAAGGTGCTACATTAGATCTTCTTCGTAAAAAATATGACCAACAAAAAATTGCATCAACGTTAACGGCTCAGGGTATAAGATTATACAAAAGTATTTTATCTGATGGAGATTTTAGAGATATGTTAAAAAGTATTCAACAACGAGGACATGATATTCTTCCTTTTGAAAAAGAAATAGACTTGGACCGTCCATGATTGATTTGTCTAAAGGTATTCCGCTTGAAAAATATTTTCCTCAAGTAAAACCTGATCATTATTTAATATTTAAAGAGGGAGGCCCTCATTATTTTTCACAATGCAAAGAGGATATTGATCCGATTTATAGACAAAATATTTGGCCTTTTATTTATAGATATAGAACAAAGTTTCGTGGAAGAAAACCATCTATAATTTTTGGCAGCATAGGTAAAAATAAATTAAGTTATGTAGCTCACAGATTTTATATAAATAAAAAAAGAATTAAGAAAATTTATAGCTGTAAAACAAAAATTATTAATAGAGAAACTTATGATGAAAAAGAATTTCTCATGCATCGTTTAGTTGCAACAGTTTTTATTTTAAATCCAGATCCTAAAAAATATAATATGGTAGATCATATTAATGGTAATAGAGTGGATTATAGAGTTGTAAATTTAAGATGGGTAAATGCAGAAATAAATTCTAGAGGTACTCCGGGTGGTAAAAATGATCCTGATGAAGTGTATAAAATGATTTCTAAAAAGAAATGGTTTAACGGAGAGGGAGCAAATCAAATTGTTACTGATAAAACTAGATGGTTAAATCTTTTAAATGAAACTAAATAAACTCTACGAATACCCAACGTCCATGAGATCATTGGTTAATGATGAAAGGCATTATGAATTAGGAACAAAAAAGCTGCCATCAGTTACAACCATACTCCAGGTCACACAGTCAGATGAAAAACGTGCAGCACTAAATGCTTGGAAAGAAAGACTTGGATCTACGGAAGCAGATAAAGTTAAAAACGATGCAGCCATTAGAGGAACTGCAATGCACGTTCATCTTGAAAAATTTTTACTTGGTGAAGGATACCTGGATCTAACTACCGAGGGACAAACATCAAGGACCATGGCTCAACAAATTATTGATAAAGGTTTAAAGAATAGATTAAAAGAATTTTGGGGCCTTGAAGTGACTCTGTATTATCCAGAACTATATGCAGGATCAACAGATGTAGCTGGAGTTTATGATGATGCAGAGGCAATTATAGATTTTAAACAATCTAATAAATTAAAAAGAAGAGAATGGATTGATGATTATAAATTACAACTGGCTGCTTACGCTCTTGCACATAATGAAGTTTATGGAACCAATATTATGAAAGGAGTTAATTTAATTTGCACCAAAGATAATTTTTATCAAGAATTTATTTTTGATGGTGAAGAATTTAAACAAGCAAAATATGAATTCTTAAGAAGAGTAGATCAATATTACACTCAAAAAAACAAGGAAAATAGCGGTTAATTTGATGTATTGACATAAAATGTAGGATAATATACAATTGGGCTATGAAAGAAAAAATAAAAAAATATGTAGTTGTAGTAGGTATAGAAATACCAACAATTCCTATTGCCTTCTTTAATAATTTTATTGAAGCAGGTGTGTTTTTTAAACATAATTTATCTGTGTTTAAAAATGAGGGAAGTAACATATGGGTAAAAAGATTTGAGGAAGTAAAGCATTTATTTTAACTAAAACAAAAGAAAGGAGAATAAAAATGAGTGACTATAGAGTAAGGGTAACCATTAGAAATAACCGATTGCTCAAAGCTATGGAAAAGAAAGGATTTACTTCAGCTGCTAAGTTTGAAAGGTCTTATGGTTTACACAGGTATACCATGATTAATATAATCAATGGTACTACCCCACCATTAAATAAAAATGGAGAAATAAAACCAAAAGTAAAAGAAATTCTAGATATATTGAATATATCTTTAGATAAAGCATTTACAGAGAAACAATTAAAAGGATTTAAAAAAAATAGTTTCACAATTGAAGCTAAAGAATCTCAGTTAATGCAGATCGCTGAAATAAAAAAGCCTTTAGAAATTTCTTTAATGGAAAAAGATATACGGACTTTAATTGATACTTATGTTTATTCTTTACCTGAAAAATATAGAGTGGTTGTAAAAGGGCTTATATATGAGAATAGAACATTGGAAGATTTAGGAACTGAATTAAATGTTACTAGAGAAAGAATAAGACAAATATTTAAGAGAGCGGTTCTTAGGCTTAGAACAAGTGAAAACTTTGAAAAGCTTATCGAATCAGGGGCCAGGGATCTATTTGAAAATACATCTTTTATTAGATTCCCTGAAAACAATGTAAATTCAAAAGGTGGATTTAAACCTAGAGAGGAGAAAACAAATGAAGTTACCATTTAAATTATGGTCAGATGATAAGGGTAGAAAAATCTACAAGGTTACACAAAATTATCAATTGACCTTAGAACAATACGTTAAGGCCAAAGATGAAGAAGAAGCTTTTAATATTTATTTAGATAAAGGTGGAATCATTCATGATAGAATTAACAGGCACTTAACTAACGAAAACTTTGAGGAATGTGAAACAACATATATTGATGTGGACGTTCCAGAAACCAACGTTAAATATGTTGGAACCGTAGTTGAACAAGAAGAAGGTGAACTAGAGTGTGATGCTTTGGTCCCAGAAAAGGCTAGTTAATATGACTTTAGAAGAACTATCTACTAAGATTATAGATGATTGGAGAGGTGGGGATTACACTAAAGCTTATGAGGGCGAAGAGTGTATGTTAAATGGTTCTGAAATGCGAGATATATTTGTCAAAGAAGCAAGGACCAAGGCTGAAGCATCAGAGCCCGGGGACCTCGGATATCATGCAGATCAATTAGAAGAAACCATTGATTGTTTAATAGACGACCTAAACTCTAAGTTTAGATAATTTGTCATAAAGATGTCCTAATTGTGGCAAGATTGTGTCTTTTGCCATAATCTTGCCATAGTTTGTGGTGCTCCGTGTGGTACTTTTTTTCCGCGTATTTCCTCATTTGTGGTGTTCGTGTGGTACTTTTTAAAATTTGTAAAAACGACTAGAATCATTGGTACACATAGAGAAAATTAAATTTGTGGTACTTGTGGTACTTTTTTTTCCGGAAAAAATAAAAAATTTTTTTTCAAACCCTAAAAAAAAGTTCTATTTGTACCACAAAATATGTTAAGTAATTGATATATATGAATAATGTGTATTTTCAGAAGCACCACATAAGGCACCACATAAACACCACAAACACCACATGGATATATCATTAACTTTTCAAATAAAATATACCTTTTTAGGTGAATAAATTTAATTATAGCCTCTACAAAATACATTGGGAGGATATTTGTAGCGATTCTGGTTGGGCCTCCGAGTCAGAATTTAATAGATTAACTGTAAGTAATTGTATTTCCATAGGTTTTATTTTTAAAAAAACCAAAAAACATTTATGGATATTTTCTTCATATGAGATAGATCAACACGGCGAAATTCAGTTTGCAGATAGAACTGTTATTCCGCTTTCTAATATAACAACTATGGAGAAAATCTATGGCAAAGAAACCAAAGAATGAAACCATCTCTGATATCTTAGACAGAATTGAAGAAGATATTAATTCTGTGAGAGAAAAAGCAGAGGAGATGGAAGATCACGATTGTTGTGACTCTGATGAATCAGACGAAGAGTAATTAAATAAGACTTTCTCTTTCTTTGAGGGTGTTTGAGTTATGCCAAGTCTAATATTTTTTTGTTTTTTAATGATATCAGATTTTAATTCATTTACTTCAACGCCTTCAAGGATTGGGGAATATTGATCCAATACTTCAGCGACTCTTTTATCTAATTCTTCCTCACTTAAATCATCTAATTTTCCGGTCCTAATAATCTTTTGTTCTATGTATAAACCCGCAGCTTTACCTCTAGCTACCTCCGCATTTACTGCAGCACTCCAGGCCTTTTCTTTTCTACAATCATCTCTTAATTTTGCGAGCTCCGAAATATGTCTTTCAAAAGTTATTCCATATTTTTTTTGATATTCTTCTCTCAACTCACCTATATATTGAACAACCAGGGGAAATAATTTTGGGTTTTGAAGTTCGGATGCTGTTACTGATGCTCTATCTTTTGAATACCCTGCAGCCAAGGCCGCTTCAGTAGCCGTTGTTCTTCCTTCATTGGTAACTAACTCATGAGCAAACTTTATCTGCATTTCTGTTAGTCTTCTCGGTAATCCCATGACTTGACCAGTACAGTAAGATTTAGTATAAATCAAGACTGTTTATCCAAAATATGGGGTCAATTTACGAAAGTATTACTTTTTTCTGTCATACTGAATAGTGACCCCATATAAAAAACATGAAAAAAAAGATACATATAAATCAACACGTAATAAGATCTAATAAAAAACTAAATAAAGAAGACCCTGTAATTACTGTTAAAACTTCTAAAACAAATGACTATGCCAAAGAAGTTGAAATATTAGGTAAGTCCAAAATAATATACAGTCCAGATAAACCATTATCTTGTGGTGCAAAGGTTTGGATTGAAACTGAAGCAAGTGTTGTTTTAGATAATAGAAAAATTCTATGATTGATGGAAAGACACTACAAACAATCTTAAGTAAATTTTTAGAGTCAGAAGTTGCAAAGTTCGCAAGAGTGCAAGTACAAATGCCAAACGGAGATTTGCATGACATCTCACAAATAAAATTAATGGAAAATATGATTGTAGGTGGGCACGAAACACATAGAATTGTTTTAAAAACAGAAAGAGAGAAGCATAAGATGAGCAAAGTAATTCGTTCATCTAGCATGTCATAGTTACGTTAAATTTTTGGTGAAACCAGAGACCAAATTTTGGCACGAAGTTAAAAAAAATATAACTAAAATTTCCTTTACAAGATTAGAGTCTTGGGCCTCTGCAGGTGTACCAGACTTATTGTGTTACAATAAAAATAATAAATTTTTTACTATTGAATTAAAAGTAAGTGAGGGTAAATTTCCTAGGTTCTCTCCTCATCAAATTTCATTTCACATGAAACATCCACGCAACACCTTCATCTTACAAAAGACCCTCGGTCCTTTGTCCATAAAACTTTATGAAGGATCCAAGATCCTTGATCTTGTTAATCACGTACCTTGTGCCCCCGTTGCTGAATCGTGGACCTTGGTCCAGGAACATTTAATCAATATACAATAACGCAGGCGCACTAAACACATGTGGGCGGGTCCCACCCCTGTACCTTGGCCCTTGAACCACGAAACACTTGTGGGCGGGACCCACCCCTTAGTCTATCAGCTTGCGCCTTCTTGCTTGTGGCCTGTGGCCTGTCCCCTGCTTGCTGCCTGCTGCCTGCGCCCCTGCCTGCGCCTTTTAATTTTTAGTTTTTATTTTGAGGAATCAGGGCCCCTGGAACAGGGGCCCCGTTAACGTTAGGAAACTTTTTTTAATATTTTAAAGAAGCCGCTGTATTCTTCCTTCATATTTTCACCATAAACGTCTTCCCACGCTTGATGAATTTGATTTAAACTATATTTTTTCATATTGTCTTCTCCTTTAAGGTCTATTCTTCCCGTTCTTAAAAGAATAGAATCTCCCCCGCTGCTTCCGTGTGGCTCTCTCCACACTTCAAAATAGTCTCCATCCTTTTCACGTATAAGACGGGTAACTATCTTTCCCTGCCAACTCTGCGCCTCGACTTTTAGTGAATGATGCGCCCTAGCTGTTGGCTGAGTCTTTCTCGCAGACTCAGATATTCTTCCATAGAAGTGACTCATATTTTTTTCTCCTGTTTATCGTTTAAAGTTTTAAAATAATTTAAAACTTCTTCTTGTTTATTTTTAGGCAGCAAATCAAAACCCCCGAAGAAGTAAGACCCGACGGGGTCTTTTAAAGCTTGTCTTCTTATTTTGTTTTGATGGTATTTGCCTATATTTTTTATAGACATGATGCCTTCTCTTTCTTTCTATATTCTCTAAAAAGTTTAATCGCTTCCTTTTTAGAATAAAAGTAATAAACCTTTTTAATCCAATATCCGTTAACAATATCGGACATTAGAAGAGAGCCATTACCTTGTCTTTCTATTATCATATTTTACCTTTTGTTAATTTAATTCTATCCTATAATTTCCTACAAGTCAAATTTAATCTTGCGCCCTGATGCCTGGTGCCTGATGCCTGGACCCTGAATCTTGCATTAAACACCTGTGGGCGGGGCCCACCCTTAAAAAAACACTAAACACTTGTGGGCGGGTCCCACCCTAAAAAAAAATTAGGCGCCCGAAAAACGGGCGCCTGTTAAAATTATACTTCGTTAACCTCTTCAATCACCGGTGGAGAAAAATACTCCGGTTCCGCGTGTTCATCTGGCCGCTCCCAATCCTTTTGATTGGTTAAGGCAATTTCCTTAGCTTCTTCTGGATTGTCAGCTTCCACTTCATAAAACATATAGTCCTTGTAGTAGGCAATGATTGAGTATTTCTTTTTAGACATTTTTCCTTTTGTTGGAGTCTGGAGTTTTAGGCTCCAGACTCTTTTGTTTTTCAAAAACCTAGTTTTTGATTTCTCTTATTTCATTAACTTTTAGGTTTTCTTTTGCCTCTTCTTTAGCATCGGACAAATCTAATTCACCTGTATTAAATTTGTTTTCAGCTTCTATTTCATCTACTGCTTCCACTTCAATTGATTCTAAAATATCCGAAGTGAAATATATTTTGTATGTTTTCATTTTATCTCCTTTCGTTACGCAAATATAATATCCTATAATATCCTATAATTCAATATGTCAGAATGTCGCAGGTCCACTAAACACCTGTGGGCGGGGCCCACCCTTAAAAACACTAAACACTTGCGGGCGGGTCCCACCCGGAAAAAATAAAAAATTTTAGAGCTTGACAATGTAGGATATTGTAGGATACAATTACGAAAACAACGAAAGGAAAAACATGAGACCAATAAGAAAACAAGAACTTGATTATTTAGATAGACTTATAAGTAGCAAGTTCCAAGAAAAGCAAAGCGCTGTCAAATCACAGTGCGAAATTGAAGTTCAAAAACAAATAGAAAAGGACTTCAATAAATTCGTAGCAACTTTAAAACTTGATAAACTTATTAAAGAAGCTGAAGTAGCTGAAAAGGAATATCTTGATTTTAAAGCAAACAAAGACACAAAAGAAACCTTGCTTCAACAAAATGCTTACAAGAAAAAACAAGCATTAAAAGATAAGTTTGAGCATTGGAACGAAATTAGACAATGGCAATTATCAGCCCGATCTGACAATGATTTAGATTGCATTATGTCTACAATAAAATCAGCTTGTCGAGTAGAACTTCAAGAGAAATATAAGAACTCTGAAAAGGGCAAGTTTTTTAAATCTCTTCAAAATGGAATAGAAGACGCAAGAAATACTTTGCATGCTGGCTTATCCATTGATGATGTTTGGAAAAACCTAGAAGTTATATTTAGTAAAGCACAGATTGACGTTCGTGTGCCAAAGTCCTTTGCACAAATTGCTAACTAATTCTTTTCGTTAAAGAATAAACAGGGCCTGGAGTTCCAGGCCCTGTGTTTTTTTTATCTTGTCACCGTAGCAACAATCACTGCAAGAAAAAAGACTATCAATAAGATAATCATTTCAATATTTAGTTCATTGTATAACTCTATCATTTTGCTCCTCGTTTTCTGTTTCGTTGTCATCAACTAAAATTCTTGCAACGAAATAACCCTCCTGTTTACTTGATCCTTGCTCAACGAAGTGTTGAGCAAGGACATCGGATATATTTATTTCGTTCATTTTAGTTTTTAACCTTAAGTTTATCCTCAACGTATCTAGCTTTAACTTTAGCCCAATGAGTAATAAACTTATATCTGGACTCATTACCGACGTTCGTTCGATAATTGATATGATTAGTTATAAACTTTTTAACTAAATCAAAATCATCAATGGTTAATAACTTGACATTAATTTCTTCAAGAAATTTAATTCTAAAAAGAACTTCGTTTAAATTCTTTTCAGTTATTTCTGAAAGTCTAATTGTCATCATTACCCAAGCTAACTGACTAGCATTCTCGTGTTGTTCATCAGTGAACTTATCGAACCCAGCTACTTTAGTGTAGTTGAATTGCAGTGCCATTTATTTCTCCTTTCGTTAATTAAAATCACGTTATCAAAGCAATTGTTTAAGTAAATAAAATAATGCACTTGATTTGTGTGTTGCATATTTAACACACTATTAGTAGTGGTATAAAACTAACCTTTTAGTTGTGTTGCACTAAACACATGTGGGCGGGACCCACCCAGAGAATAACCCAGAGGGATTCTAAATTACCTTTAATCTTAGATGGGGGGAGGGGTAAAAACAAAAAAAGGGATCCTAATGTATACCCTTTACTGCTGGATTTACACATATAAACATGGTAAAAACTTTTTGGTACCATAATAAACATTATGCTTACGATAGAAAAAATAAATCAAATAGCTGATCCAAGCGTCAGAAAACAATTAAAATTAGATATATTAAATTCTCATAAAAAGAAAAAAATATCCAAGATCCGTTCTGATTTTTTAGAGTTCGTAAAATTTATTTGGCCTGACTTTATAGAAGGGTTCCATCATAAAAAAGTATCAGATCAATTTAATAAATTAAAATCTGGAGAAGTTAAACGATTAATTATTAACATGCCACCAAGGCATACTAAATCAGAATTCGCATCTTATTTTTTACCTGCTTGGATGATTGGTAATGATCCTAAATTAAAAATTATACAAGCAACACACACGGCAGAACTTGCAGTTCGTTTTGGTCGAAAAACAAAAAATTTAATTGACTCTGAAGAATATAGAGAAATTTTTAACACAAGACTTCAAGAAGATTCAAAGGCAGCTGGACGTTGGGAAACGGATCAAGGTGGCGAATACTTCGCAGTCGGGGTCCAAG
>Ga0194118_10006422_pt1 | contig 11738 bp, 7 predicted proteins | sample TA2MahsurfametaG_2_FD_148662 | JGI IMG/M metagenome (GOLD analysis project Ga0194118, IMG submission 148662) | Freshwater microbial communities from Lake Tanganyika, Tanzania - TA2015013 Mahale N5 surface | ecosystem: Environmental > Aquatic > Freshwater > Lake | place: Tanzania: Lake Tanganyika...
AAGTACACCACTTGCTGCACAAAATGAGAGTGGTTTTTCCTACGGTGGCGCAGTGACAGGAACACTTACTTACGAGGTGAGTGACCTGACCAACCGTCGTCTGGTGCCAGATGTATGGAACACCACCACATTTACAGTTGGATTAACCCCCGCCATCGCGATCGTCATCCCCGAGCCTTCCGCAGCTCTGCTGGGTGCGTTCGGTGTGCTTGGTCTGCTTCGCCGCCGCAGCTGATTGCGGTCGGCTCACAGCACGGTTGGTTTTCACAGAACCCCGCACTTCGGTGCGGGGTTTTTGTTTGGACGTGATCCTGTTGGAGTGCAGGCTTCCAGCCTGTCTGGCCTGCCAAGCGCGAGATCGCCGGTGGGACGCCTTCTTCAACCCCTTCGCAGGCAGGATGCCCGCAATCCATGACAGGCAGGGATGCCTGTCCTACGGTTCTTCACACTTGAACCTTCCTCAACCTCTTTTCCCCCACCCGCCTCCGAGCGCTTTGGCCAGTGCGGCGAGTGTGATGCGTTGTTCGGCGTCGGTTTGCGCGAGGGTGAGACGGATCCGCAGCACCGTGCGGTCGGCCTCGACCACTTCGAGGTAGCTGACGAGACCCTTGTCGTGGCGTTCGGCGACGAGGTCGCGCGCCTGAGTGGCGCTGGCGAGCGCTTGGTCGAGTGCCTTGCGCGAGCGGGCGAGGCCGTTGAGGTCGGTGGCGGAGTCTTCAACTTCGCGCAGGGCGACGAGCAGCGTGTTCTTGTAGTTCGCCAGTGCCTCGTCGCGTTGGCTGATCGCGGCATCCAATGCGGCCCGGTTGCGTCCGGCGTTGAACACGGGGGCGGTGACACCTGCGCCGAGCGAGAGCACGCGGTTCTGCCAATCGAGGAAATCGCGGGGTTCGAGCGATTCGAAGCCACTGGTGGCGGTGAGGCGGAAATCCGGGTAGAACGCGGCTTCGGCCACGCCGATGCGCGCGTTGGCGGCGCGCAGGTCGCTGGTGGCGGCGCGCACGTCGGGTCGGCGTGCCAGCACCTCGGCGGGTAGGCCCGCGCGGAGTTGAGGGAGCGGTTTGGTCGTTCCGGCCTTGTCGGGACGGAAGTCAGACGGTCGTGTGCCGCAGAGCACGGCGAGCGCGTGTTCCGCGGCACCGCGCTGGCGATCGACGCGGGCGAGGTCGGCGGTGGCAAGTTCGAGCTCGGTGTTTGCCTGATGAGTGGCGATGCCATCGGCGAGCCCGGCCTCCGCCTTGCTGGTGAGCAGCTCGAGCGTGCGGCGTCGGCTCGCGATTGTTTCCTTGAGAATCGCCTGCTGATCCTCGAGTCCGCGCAGAAGGAAATATTGGCGCGCCACTTCCGCGGCGATGCCGAGGCGGGTGGCGTCGGTGCGGGCGGCGGCCGCATCGGCGCTGGCGAGTGCGGCTTCAAGCGATCGGCGATTGCGGCCCCACAGATCGGCGTCGTAGGCAAGATCGAAGGTGCCGCGGTAGTTGCGCACTTCCGGGTCGATCGAAACGCCTTGAGGCAGCCTGCCGGAGATGGCCGATTCGGAACTGCGGTCGATGCCGCTTTGGGCATTGAGGTCGAGTGTGGGGAAGAGGCGGGCGCGATCGACGCCGACGAGGGCGCGCGCGGTCTTCATCCGTTCGCGGGCGGCGGTGAGATCCTGATTTGCTTCGAATGCGCGATCGACGAAGCGGTTCAGCACGGGATCCTGGAAGAGCTTCCACCAATCGTCGGGCAGCGGGGCATCCGCAGTCGCGCGGGTTTCCTTCCACTGTGTGCCGCCGCTGAATCCCGGCAGGGCGAAATCCGGTCCGAGCGTGCAGGCGGATCCGGCGAGCAGGGCGATCGGGGTGATGAGGCGTGCGGGGGTCATGGCTGCGGGGCTTCGATGAAGACATCCACTTGTTGCCCGACATAGACTGGGGTATCCGCCGGTTTGTCGAATGCGAAGATCACTTGGAGCACGCGGGTGTCGACGCGCTCGGTCGAGGCACCGGTGAGCGAGACCTTGGGGATGACGAATGGCTCGAGGCGGATGAATTCCAGCGGCATGCGCACCTGGGGGTCGCCCTTGAGGCTGGCCATGCCGCGTTGGCCTGGCCGGATGCGCGTGGCGTTTTGCTCGTCGACGTCGGCGCGGATCTGCAGGCGGCTCGTGTCGCCGAGGATCAACGCCGGGTCTCCGGCGATGGCGGCTGCGTATTCGCCGGGGCGGATGTTGCATTGGATCACGGTGCCGGCGCGCGGCGCGCGGACGGTGAGTCGTTCGATGAGCAGTTGCGTGGCGTGCAGATCGCTCTCGGCGGCGGCGGTCTCGGCGCGTGCCGCGGCGACCTGTGCCTCGGCGAGGGCCGCATCCTGACGCTTGTTTTCCAGATCCTCGACACTCACGGCGCGCGGATCCGCGAGGGCTTCGAGTCGCGCGAGTTGCGCGCGTGTCTTGGCGAGCTGCGCGACCGCGACCTCGACCGACGCCTTGGCGACACCGATGCGCGCCTGCTGTGCGTGTTCTTGCGCGCGCAGTTCGCGGTCGTCGATGCGGAACAAGGGATCGCCTGCTTTGACCGGATCATTCACCTGGACGCGCAGCTCGCTGACGATGCCCGCCTGCGGCACACCGACGGCGATGTTTTCGCTGAGTGCCTCGATGATGCCCGTTGCGGAAACCGACGAGGTCCAGGGTTTGGCCGCGGGTGGCAATGGCGGGTCGCCGACGGCGGGCATGCGTTTGGCAGCCTGCAATCGCGAGATGCCGGTGATGGCGACGAGCCCGGCAATCGCGGCGACGATCGTGGCGTAGCGGAGGATGAGGCTGAGGAGTGTCATTGGAATGGCGTGATGGATCGTTGTGGAGAACTGGGGGGGATCAAGCGGATGACGCGGCATGGGCGTGTTCGTGGATGAAGTGCGGCGGTTCGGTGCGAGGTTGCAGTGTTTCCTCGATGATTTCGCCGTCGTCCATGCGGGCGATGCGGTCGGCGTAGGAAAAAATCCGGTTGTCGTGGGTGACGATGATCACCGCGCGGTCGGGTGACCGAGCGACGTTGCGGAAGAGTTCGAGCACGATCTCGCCGTTGCGGGCGTCGAGGGCGGCGGTGGGTTCGTCGCAGATGACGAGTGGCGGTTCGTGGACGAGGGCGCGGGCGATTGCGACGCGTTGTTGTTCGCCGCCGGAGAGTTTCAGCGGTCGTTCGCGCCAGCGCGCGCCGAGCCCGACGCTTTCTAGCGCCGCGCGGGCGCGATCGACCGCCTCGGCGGTGCGCGATCCGCGGATGAGCAGCGGCACTGCGACATTCTCGGCGATGCCGATCGTCGGAATCAGGTTGAATTGCTGGAAGATGAACCCGATGTGCGCGGCGCGGAAGCGGGTGAGGTCGGCATTGCGCATGGCGTGCACCGGCTTGCCAAACACGTCGATTTCGCCCGACTCGACGCGCAACGTGCCGGCGATCGCGCTGAGCAGCGTGGTTTTGCCGCATCCCGACGGGCCGACGAGCATCAGGATCTCGCCGGCGAATGCCTCGAGCGACACATTCTTGAGCGCGTGGATGCGGGTTGGCCCCGTGCCGAAGTGCTTGTCCACCGCGCGCACGGTCACCACGCGTCTGCCGGTTTGCTCATTCATGCGCGGAAGACCATGGCGGGTTCGTAGGCGCTGAGGCGGATGATGCCGAGCAGCGCGGCGATGAAGCAGATCGTCTGGATGATGCCGAATGCGGCGACGGGGATCTGCCACGGCATCATGAACGGCGGTTGCTGGTTTTGGATCGCGATGTAGGCGAAGCCCGAGCAAACGAGCAGGCCGATGCCGAAGCCGATCATGCCGACCGTGGCCGACTGGATCAGCAGGATCAGGCTGAGCCGCGGGTTGCTCATGCCCATCGCCTTGAGCGCGCCGAGGTGGCGGATGTTGTCGAGTACGAAGGCGTAGAACGTCTGGCAGGAGATCGCGATGCCGACGATGAGGCCGATGATCACGGTGGTGCCGAAGGAGACCGGGATGCCGGTATTCCGCACGTACCACCAGATGGTCGATGTGTTGAAGTCGTTCGGGTTGTCGCCGAATCCCTCGTTGACGAATGCGCGCAATCCGGTGGTCTGTGAGATCTCCACCGCCGCCTGTGACGGGGTGAGGCCATCCGCCGATGCGGCAATCACTGCGGAGAGCATCTTTCGCGAGGCAGGTGTGTACTGCAGGGCACGCTCATAGGTGGTCCAGACGTAAGGTCCGCCGGTGAATGATCGTTTGGCGTCGCAGATGCCGACCACGCGGGCCTCGATGTCGTTGATTTCGAAGCGGTCGCCGACTCGGATCGGCCGGTCCGGAGAACGGGCGAGACGCGTCACCGCAAGTTCGTCGATGATCACGGTGTTGGGCAGGCGGAGGTCTTCGATGTTGCCTTCGATCATGCGCCCGGGCGAACCGGCGAGCGAGGCGGAGTCGATACCGAGCAGTTGCACCGTCTTGTAGCTGCCGTCGTCGAGCCGGACGCGCTGGATGCCCGAGTAGAGCGGCATCGCCCACTTGACTCCGGCCACTGAACGCACGCGGGCGACATCGGTGTCGCGCAGCGGGTTGGTTTCATTGATTTGTTCGACGCGTTCCTCGACGACGAAGATCGGTGCGCCGACGTTGCTGAGGGTCGAGGTGGTCCAGCTCATCAGGCCGCAGAACACCGAGGCCTGTTGAACGATGAGGAAAGTGGCGAAGAACAGCCCGACCACCAGCATGAGATACTTCGCCGTGTCCCCGAAGAGCATCTTGAGGGCGAGGCGGAGCATGCGCCGAGCATCGGATCGGAACCCCTGGGGTTCAAGTGCCAAGCATCACAAACCGCCGATGGGTCAAGCCCGCTCCAACCTGGCGGCAAAGGCGCCGTCGGTGTGATCGGCAAACGGCAATGCACGTCGCGTTCCGGCGAGCTGGAGATCCGGATGGTCGGCAAGAAAGGATTCGATCACCGCATCGTTTTCCTCCTGTTCGATGGAGCAGGTCGAATAGACGATGCGTCCACCGGATTTCAGACAGGGCAGGGCATGGTTGAGAATGCGCAGTTGCGTGGCGCGCAGGGCATCGAGGTCGGCGCGTTGCAGACGCCAGCGCACGTCGACCCGTCGGCGGATCACGCCGGTGTTCGAGCACGGCACGTCGAGCAGGATGCCATGGAAGCGGCCGTGCCAATCCGCGGGCGCAGGGGTGGTCCAATCGTGTGCGGCAATCGTGGCTTCTCCGGCGTGGAGGCGATCGAGGTTTTCGCGAAGCCGCGGCAGGCGTTTGTCGTTCGAGTCGGTGCAGACGAGTCCGCGTGACGACCCTGATGCGGCGGCGATGAGGAACGCCTTGCCGCCGGGCGCGGCGCAGGCATCGAGGATGGCTTCGCCTGGTCGCGGATCGAGCAGCTCGACGGCATGGCGGGTGGCCGGGTCCTGGATGTAGATCGATCCTGCGGCGAGCAAATCATGGGGTGGCGGACCGTCGAGGCGGAAGAACCCCGGTGTATCGTCGATCGGGACGCCCGGTGGTGGCGGTGCCGACGGTGCGAGCGGATTGACGCGGCAGAAGACGTCCGACGGGCGGTTGTTCCATTCCATCAACGCCAGTGCCTGATCGGCTCCAAACGCGGTTTTCCAGCGCTTGTAGAGCCAGTCGGGGTGCGAGAACCGCACGGCGGGCGGTAGGTTGGCGATGCCATCGAGCAACGAAGCGCGCGAGGTGATGGCACGGCGCAGCACCGCGTTGATCAACCCGCGCACGGCGGATTTGCCGGCCTCGACGGTTTCATTGACCGCCGCGTGATCGGGGATGCCGAGCAGTAGGATCTGGCAGAGACCGACGCGCAGCACATCGCGCGTTTCCGCGTCTAGCTTGCCCTTTCGCAACTCGCCAATCCAATGATCGAGCAACCGGCGGTTGCGCAGCACACCGAAAAGAATTGCCTGGAGCAGTGCGCGATCGGCTGCGGAGAGCCTGCGCCGCTGGGCGTGGCGATCCACCAGCGACTCCGCGTAGTCCCTGCCTTTGGCCCAGGCGCGCAATGCGGAGACGGCGGCCTGGCGGACGTGGAACTGCTTGGCGGGCATGGGACTTGTGATGGGTCAGACGTTGCCGCCAATGGCGTGGATATCGGGAATCTTCAGTCCGAGATGCGTCGGCAGATCCGGATCGAGCGTGTCCTGACCGTGGATCAGGTGATCGACCAACGGCACGCCGGTCAGTTCGGCGATCACGCCCTTGTTGGTGATCATCGCCGTGTCAAGTTCATCTCCGAGTTGGTTCAAAACCATTCCTATGCACTCGAGCCCTTTGTTGCGGATCGCCTCGACGGTGAGGATCGCGTGGTTGAGGGCACCCAGACGATTGGCGACGACGAGCAGCACGGGCAGCCGGAGTGCAAAGGCGAGATCGGAGATGCGGAATCCATCGTTGACCGGCACCTCCCATCCGCCGGCACCCTCGACGATGACGACGTCGTGACTGGCGGCGAGCCGGTGGTATCCGTCGATGAGCGATTGCGGATCGAGCCGCCGGTTTTCCAATAGTGCGGCGACCTGCGGAGCGACGGGCGATTGCAGGTGGACCGGGTTCACCAGCTCGAGGTCGAGCCCGCCCGATGCTTCGGCGAGGAGGATCGCATCCTCACGATCGCCGCAGGCCACCGGTTTGTATCCCACCGCATCGACTCCGGCCGACCTGAGTAAACCGAGGATCAGCCGGGTAACGTGGGTTTTTCCCACACCGGTGTCGGTGCCCGTGACAAACAGACTCATGCAAGAGTGGTGCCTGCGGTTGGCGGTTCGGTCAAGACAGGTGATGGCAAATTTCCTTTGATCCAATGCCTGGCGGGCCCATGGTGACCGGGCATGACAGCAGACTTTCTCGTGATCGGGGCCGGCATTGCGGGGTTGTCGTTTGCCTTGCGCGCGGCGAAGCACGGATCCGTGGTCGTGCTGGCGAAAGGTCGTCTCGGGGAGTCGAACACCGCTTGGGCGCAAGGCGGCATCGCATCGGTGCTGCCCGAGGGCGGATGCGACGCGGGCGACAGCGTCGAGCATCACGTGCGCGACACGCTGGAGGCCGGTGCCGGACTGTGCCGCGAGGAGGTGGTGCGTGCAATCGTCGCCGACGGGGCGGATGCGATCGACGACCTTGCTTCGTACGGTGTGCAATTCGACCGGGAGAACTCGCACTATCTGCTCGGCAGGGAGGGCGGACATTCCCATCGGCGGATTCTTCACGCCAAGGACACCACCGGACATGAGATCTCGCGCGCGCTGGTCGAGGCCGCGCGGCGCACGCCGAATCTCACGCTGCTCGAGGATCATTTCGTGGTGGACCTCGTCACCAGCGGCAAGCTCGGCGCGGTGGCCGACGACCGGGTGCTCGGCGCGTATGTGCTGGTCAAGCGGACCGGCGAGGTTGCCGTCTTCCGCTCCGACCGCGTGGTGCTCGCGGCGGGTGGCTGTGGCAAGGTGTATCTCTACACGACCAATCCCGACTCGGCGACGGGTGACGGGGTTGCGCTCGGTTGGCGCGCGGGCGCGACGATCGCCAACATGGAGTTCATCCAGTTTCATCCGACTTGTTTTTACAACCCGGCGGCGGTCGGTCCCGAAGCCCGGTCGTTCCTGGTGAGCGAGGCGGTGCGCGGCGAGGGCGGCGTGTTGGTGAATGCCCGTGGCGAGGATTTCACCAAGTCGATCGACCCGCGCGGGTCGCTTGCGCCGCGCGACATCGTGGCCCGCGCGATCGACCGCGAGCTGAAGCGCTCCGGTGCGCATTGTGTCTATCTCGACGTGACGCACAAGCCGCGCGGGTTCATGAGCGGGCAGTTTCCGCACATCCACGCAACACTGCTTGAATTCGGCATCGACTGTGAGCGTCAGCCGATCCCGGTGGTTCCGGCGGCGCATTACCAATGTGGCGGCGTGCTCACCGATGTGCATGGCCGCACGTCCGTGCGCGGACTTTACGCGGTGGGTGAGGCCGCCTGTACAGGGCTGCACGGCGCGAACCGCCTGGCATCGAATTCATTGTTGGAAGGCAATGTCGTCGCCCGTCTCGCACTCGATGACATCCTGCGCCGGTTTCCCATGGAAGCCGAACCGCTCAATCCGCCTGCGATTCCCGACTGGGAGCACGGCGACACCGCCCCGCCGGATGAACTCGTCGTGATCTATCACAACTGGGACGAGTTGCGTCGCGTGATGTGGGACTACGTGTCGATCGTGCGCACCGACAACCGGCTGCGCCGTGCCGCGGCGCGCATTCGCAACTTGGAAAAAGAAGTGCGCGAGTTCTACTGGGGTCACCGCGTCAACTCCGACATCCTTGAATTGCGGAACCTCGTCGATGCCGCCGGCCTGATCGTCGAGTGCGCGCTGCGCCGCAAGGAGTCGCGCGGACTCCACTTCACGCTCGACCATCCGCAGACAAGCGAGGCTTATCGCGCCGACACGCTGCTGCGGCGGTTTTGATCGAACGCATCGGTGAGGAGGGGTGTCCCAGAGCAGAACTCACCCTCTGAAAAATCAGGGTCTTCAAGTCTATCCGCGAAGCCTGTGGAATGACGATGATTCAACATTCAGAATTTCCACATCCGCCCAGGAATCAAGCGATTTCCAAGCCACGAATCACCGCAGGCTCAGCCGCACGCGGTAGAATCCCGAATCGTCGGCAGCTTCTGATGCGCTGATCGTCACGCGATAGCGGTTGGGGCCGACCAAGGTGAAAACCGCGCCTGCGACGGTGGTGAAGGATCCGCCGCTGAGCGTGGTGGATTCCTGGAGTGTGAATTGGTAAAACGAAGCGTAAGCCTCAGGGAAGTCGAACTCAAAGAGAAAGGAGCCGTCACCGGAGGAAGTGAGGGATGCCTCCGACGGTGCGAGCGACACCGCGGGGCCGGAGGGAGTGCTGTTTCCGCGTGGATCAACGCCGTCGAGGAAATACTGGATCAGTTGGTATCCGGGAGAAGGTTCGGAAAACGGGTTCTGTCCGATGCCACCGAAGAAGTAGCGTTCCCATTCGTCGTCGAGCAGGTTGCCGTCGCTGTCGTTGTCCGATGAGGCCGGAGCGAAAGTGAGCGAGGCGGACGCCACTTCCATCGTGTGATACGCACCGTCATTTGGCGTGTCGGTGAATCCCGTGACCGAAAACCGCGTACCGGGCCGCAGGCCGAGTCCTTGTTCGAGAGTGATGCGGTCGCCGTTGCGGTCGAGCAGCACGATCTGCGCCGAGTCGCTGGTGCGGCGGTAGATTCCGGCTGCGGGCGGGGTATTGAGGATTTCCACCGTCCAGGTTTGCGACGGGCGATAAGCGGAGGTGATGCCAAGAATCGCTTGGTTGTAGGCATTGCGCGCGTTGTTGAGGTTGGTGGTGGTGACGGCACCCGAGTATTCGGCCGGGGCAGTGCCGCCGCGCAGGATGATGCGGAGAGCATCGAGCGGCATCGCGATGCCGGGGTTGGCTTCCGAGGTCGCGGCATGGCGCGAGTACACTTGGGTGGCGGCGTTGCTCATCGCGCTTCGCTTCGTGTTGGCGAGGACGAGCGCCAGCCTCAAATCGAAGCCCGAAGTGCGGAGGAGATCCGCGTCACCGGTAGCGGGTGCACTGCGGGTGCGGTCGCCGTCGCGATCGGCGAAGAACGTGAACGCGTCGAGGGCGGGTGCGGGATCCGAAGCGGGTCTCGCGACAGTGATCGCGCGGTGCACGAGGTTTTCGACCAGCACGGCCACCGCGGTGTCGGCCGGTGTGATGACCGTGCGTGAGGCGGCAACGGGCATTGCCGTGGCGGCGGACTGGGCTGCGGTGACCCAGCCGATGGCATCAGCTGCGAGGTTCGCACCAGTTGGGGCGAAGGCGGGCGAGAAGGCAACGGGATCCGGCGACTGGATGAATGCGCGCAGCTCGCGTCCGCTGCGGGCGCTGGTGGTGATGTTGAAGTAAAGTGGCGTGCCCAGTGCGAGGAGTTGGTCGGTGGGTACGGCGGTGTCGGATGCGAGGATCGCTCCGCGTGTGCCGCCGTCGGGCAGCGGCGTGGCGAAGACGGCGACCGCCTCGCGGTCGAGCAATGATCCGTCGGTGGTGTGGGCGAGGATTTCCTCGCCATTGGCGATTTCGGTTCCCCCGTGGTGGCGCGCCGACACCGCGATGCGGAAGCCGCCGCCTGTGGCGATGTTCTTTGATGTGCCGGGCGCAGGGCTTGATGCCGCGCTGGCGGGATTGGTGCCGTTGAGCAGTTCGTCGAGGTCCGACCACCCGTCGCCGTCGTGGTCGGGTCCGCCGAATGGATCGAGGCCGTAGTGCTGCTCGACATAATCCGGTACGCCGTCACCGTCCGAATCCTCGTCGGCAAGATCCGCGGCCGCAAACGTGTAGCTGCGCGACTCGATCGGCCCCATGATGCCGGTGGCGATCGAGCGCAGCGAAAATTGCAACGAACGGGAATAGCTGACGCCGAGAGGTCCGCTCCACGCGGTCCATGCGCCGGAGCCCGCATTTCGCCAGAACAGTTCCTGACGCTGCGCGTCGTAGAGCGCGGTCACCTGAATGCTGCCTGCGCAGGTGCCCGAAGGTGGATCGATCCGGAGCTCGGGGGTGAGCAGGTCGTGGGTGCCACCCAACGCGGTGATGCTCACGCCGGCCTCGGGCTGGTTGGTCATCAGATAGGTCGCGCCGGACGGAGCGCTGACCGTGTGGTTCGCGGCGAAGGCGAGCCCACCCGACGAGGAACCATAGGTCTCACGTTTCACGGTGGCGGGAAACGGCGCGGGATAGGAGAGCGGACGGGTCCAGTCCGCCACGGCCTGGATGCCGATGAGCGAGGCCGACTCGTCGGCGGAGGGATCGGCATTGAAGAAGAGCAGGCTGGCGGGGGAGAGCGAGGCGGCGTCGATGCTTGGCAGCGAGCCCGACGCTTTTTGCACCCAGTCCGTGCCGTCCCACAAAAAGGACTTGTAGGTTGTACTCGGTCCGCCGGGCGTCGTGCCTTCGAGGCGGATCAATCCGATTCCCGGCATCGGAATCATGCCGGTGAGCGAAAGCCCCGCACCGGGTGTGAACGCCTGCGTGGTGGTGATCAGTGCGGTGCCAAACGAATTGATGCGGATCCAATCCGCGCGGGTGCCGTCCGCGGCGATGGCGACGAATCCGTCGGTGAGCGGACCGTAGCCGCCGCCGAGCATGGGCACGACCGCGCGGATCGCGCGGGGAAACGTGACAGATGTGAACGTGAAGGTGCCCGGGGTCGTGATCGGTGTGTTGACCTTGATGATGACTGCTTCGTTGGTTCCCGGGTGGTGACCGAGAATGAGCGGAATGCTGGATGACCCGGCCACCGTCTTCACTCCCGTGGTGAAGCGCAGCGCGCCGCTGTGGCTCGTCTGGCTGAACCGTTTCACGCTGGAGCCGGTGCGGACGAGCACGCCGGTCGCGGTGGATGATCCGGTCGAGGCGCTGTAAAATCCGCTGAAGGACGAGGGGGCTGCGGGATCGGCGAGCGGCTGCAGGCTGTTGTAGAGGAAGGCATCGGCGGTGGACGCATTGAGGTTGGCGGTGGTGGCGGGGTTGGCATGGGTTTCCGCCTTGCCGGCGATCGATCCGTTCTGGGACGAGACCACCATCAGTTCGCTGGCTCCTCCATTGACCGTCACCGCGAGTCCGCCGGGGCCGATGCCGGACAGGTTCGGCATCACGCGGGCGAGAGGGACGGATGCGTCGATGTTGACTAGCATCAAGCGGTTGGCCT
>Ga0194118_10006430_pt1 | contig 11728 bp, 9 predicted proteins | sample TA2MahsurfametaG_2_FD_148662 | JGI IMG/M metagenome (GOLD analysis project Ga0194118, IMG submission 148662) | Freshwater microbial communities from Lake Tanganyika, Tanzania - TA2015013 Mahale N5 surface | ecosystem: Environmental > Aquatic > Freshwater > Lake | place: Tanzania: Lake Tanganyika...
ACTGGAAAGAACGAAACGTCCTCGTCCACCTCCGCTTGATCGACCGCATTGATGCTGACGGCAAGCGCGTGCTATTCGTGGAGGAAGTGCAGAGCGACTGGGGGCAGGCTGGCGTCAAGTACGGGTTCGCTAACCAGCGTGCCGCCGACGAGGCGGAACTGGCCGACCTGTTGACGCAGCAGGAAGCGAATCCAACGGATGCGAGGAAGAAGCAGATTGCCCGTGTTCGTGAGCGAATCCGCAGAGGCGCATACAACGTGTTCCGCGCACCGTATGTCGAAACGACTGACGGCTGGCTGAACCTTGGTTTGAAGCAGGTGCTGCTTGAAGCCGTGCGCGGCAATTACGACCGCGTGGCGTTTGTGAATGGCGAGCAGAGTGCGGATCGGTACAGCCTGAGCAAGCAGGTTGAAAGCCTGTCATGGCGCAGCACGTACCTATTCGGCGCAACGAAACTGGTGACGATTCGCGTCAAGCAGGGCAACCTCGTTGAACTTCCGTTGAACGACAGCGGCGTTGTGGTCAATACCGGAGGCCAGTTTGACGGCAAGGCGTTGGACGAAATCGTCCCGAAGGAAATTGCCGATCAGATCATGGAGTCGCGTAATGGCGAACTTGCCGGCGAGCAGTTGGAAATTGGCGGCGAGGGCATGGTCGCGTTCTACGACAAGATCGTCCCTGCCGCGATGAACAAGCTGCTAAAAAAGTACGGGGGCGGGAAGGTTGGAGTCACGACGTTGCAACTTCCACGCCGCACCGGAGCAGACATGGATGTGGAGGAGCGACCGTTCTTCGCGGGGCCGGTAGACGAAATGGAGGAAGAGTTCCGCGTGTTGTCAGAAGGAAGCATCGCGGTGCCAGACTCTTTCGCTAGTGTGACGTTTCCAACCTTTGAGCAAGCCGCAGAAGCCGCAGAGGATGCGAATGAAAGCATAACTGTGGCAAGCGAACAAACCACAACCCAAATTGCATTTGACATCACCCCCGCGATGGTTGAGAAGTTGGCTACTGGGTTGCCGCTGTTCCAGGCAGCCCGCGGACTCGCCCGCGGCGGGTTCGATCCGCAGAAGCTCCTGACCACGCTGAACAAGGACGCTGACTTCAGCACCTTCGCGCACGAAACGGCGCACTACTTTCTGACCATCCTTGGTGACGTTGCGTCGCGGCCCGACGCGCCAGCGTCAGTTCTTGATGACATGAACACCCTGCTGCGGTGGTTTGGCGTCAAGGATCTAGCAACGTGGAATTCGATGTCGCTTGACCAGCAGCGTCAATACCACGAGCAGTTTGCGTACTCGTTTGAGACGTATCTGTTTGAGGGCAAGGCGCCGAGCGTCGAGATGCAGGGTCTGTTCGACCAGTTCGCTCGTTGGCTCAAGCAGGTCTATCAGGGACTCATCACCAAGATCAACGACGTGTACAAGGCCGAGTTCGGCAAGGATCTGCCGATCCTTACGGGCGAGGTCCGTCAGGTCATGGACCGCATGTTGGCGACCGAGGACCAGATTGCCCGTGCGCAGGCGATCCGCGAGATGAAGCCGCAGTTCCAGACGCAAGAGCAGTCGGGCATGGACGATGCCGCTTGGGCTGCGTATCAGGAACTGCAGGAGCAGGCGACCGAGCGCGCCGTCGCTGAACTGACCACGGCCACGCTCAAGGAGATGGCTTGGATGTCGCGTGCTCGAGGCCGCAAGTTGCGTGAGTTGCAGCGTCAGCACGATGACAAGCGCAAGGAAATCAAGGACGAGGTCACCGAGGATCTGCGCATCCTGCCTGTCTATCGTGCGATGGAGTTCCTAAAGCGCGGCAAGGTGGTCGATGTCGATGGCACGACCAAGCCGGCGACGGGTCAGTTCAAGTTGTCGGTGGCCGGCGTGCAGGCTGTCATGCCGCCGGGCTTTGACGTTGCGACCCTTGGCCGTGGCCGCTACGGCATGGTCAACGAGGACGGCCTGCACCCCGACCTGATCGCGCCCCTGTACGGGTACGCAAGCGGTGCTGAACTCGTTACCGCCCTGTCAACGGCCAAGCCGTTTGCCGACGCGGTTGCGGAGCGCACCGACCAGCGGATGCTTTCAGAGTTTAGTGAACTAGCCGACCCGGCTGCCCGGTCGTTGGCGGTGGACCGTGCCATCCACAACGAGGCACGCGCCCGCCTGATCGCGGTCGAACAGCGGTGGGCCGCCAAGTTGCAGCAGCCCGTTAGCGTCATCATGGAGGCGGCTAGCCAGGTCGCCGGCGAGATCATTGGGCGGCAGGCAATCCGCACCCTCTCGCCACGCGCCTACGCCGCCGCAGAGGCCCGTGCTGCCCGTCTGGCGACCTCGGCCTACACCGAGCCTCAAACGCCCGAGCAGGCCGGCCAGACGGCTGCTACACGCGCCTACAACGCGGCCATTGCCGCCGGCAGGACGGTTGACGAGGCTACGGCTGAGTCGCTGTCGGCAGGCGTCGCGGCGGTCGAAACGGCCCGGCAGCGTCGCGCCGAGTTTGACGCGAAGTACGGCGGCAAGACCCCGGCTGAAGTCGTGATGCGGGCGAAGCGTCAGCAGCTCCTGCAGAACATGCTCGCCCGCCAGGCGCTTGAGGCACGCGCCGAGATCGACCGTGCGCGGTCGGCGTTCAAGCGGTTCTTTGGGTCGGATGAGAAGATCGGCAAGACCCGCAACATGGAGATGGTGTCGGCGGCCCGTGCCATCCTCGGCTGGTACGGGTTCGGCAAGCGCGGCAAGTCGCCTGCCGAGTACGTCGATCAGTTGAAGGCGTACAACCCGGCGGCGTACGCGCAGTTGGAGCCGCTGATTCTGCGTGCCACGCAGGGTCCGCAGGACTACCGCGACCTGACGGTTGACGAGTTCCGCGTGCTGCGCGACACCGTTGACGGGCTTTGGATTCAGGCGCGCAAGGACAAGCAGGTCAAGTTGGCTGACCGCACGATGGCGCTTGATGAGGTGGTCGGCGAACTCGACCAGCGGCTTGAGGAGATCGGCGTACCCAAGGTCGTGGCCGGCGAGAGGCGTGCGCCGACGTTCCGCGACCGTGCGGCCCGAAACCTAATGATCTTGCGCAGCACCATGCGCCGCGTTGAAGCGTGGGCTGACTCAATGGACGGGGTATCCAAGAATCGTCCATTTACGACCTATCTCGTGCGCCCTGTGCTTGACGCCGTTGACAAGTTCACGGCTAGCCGAAACAAGTACATGAAGCGGTTCCGCGACCTAGTGGTCAACCTGCAGATGCCAGAAGGCACGATTGCCGCACCGGAACTCGACTACACGTTTGGCGCTGGCAACGCCGGCATCGGCAAGGCCGAACTGCTCGGCGCCCTGCTGCATACGGGCAACGCCAGCAACTACCGCAAGTTGCTGCTCGGTCGTGGGTGGGGTCAAGAGGACGAGTTCGGCAACCTCGATGACACGCAGTTCAAGGCGTTCGTCAAGCGCATGCAGGACGAGGGCGTGTTGACGAAGGCGGACTACGACTTCCTGCAGGCGGTGTGGGATCTCAACGAGGAGATCAAGCCCATTGCCCAGAAGGCGCACTACGAGCTGTACGGGTTCTATTTCACAGAGATCCCGGCGAGCGAAGTGGTCACCCCGTTTGGCACCTACCGCGGTGGTTACGTTCCTGCGGCAGCCGACAAGTTCATGGTGACGGATGCTGCGCAACGTGCCGGCGAAGAGGAACTTGAGTCAGACTGGCGCAACTCGCTGCCGAGCACTGGTCGCGGATTCACCAAGGCCCGTGTCGCTGGTTACAACAAGGCGTTGTCACTCGACGTGCGTGTCATCGGCGCGCACATCGACTCAGCGTTGCGGTTCTCCATGATTCAGCCGGCCATTACGCAGGCGCTCCGCATCCTGCGGTCGCGTGAGTTTGCGGGCCGCCTTGACCGCGTTGACCCCACCGTCAAGCAGGAACTGCTGATCCCTTGGCTCAACAGGACGGCGCGTCAACTCGTGTCGCAGCCTGGCAAGTACCGGGCCGTTGACGCATTCTGGCGTGGCGTGCGCACTCGGACGGGCATGTCAATCATGTTCGCCAACCTGCGCAACGCTCTGCAACAGGTTACGGGCCTGTTCCCGGCAGGGATCAAGGTGCAGCCGCGTTACCTGACGGCGGCATTGACGGAGTACGTCGGCTCACCGCAGCGCACGGCCAACAGCGTCGCCGCCCTATCGACCTTCATGGAGGACCGCCTCAAGGGTCAGTCGTTTGAGGTGCAGGAGCAGATCAATGAGGTGCTGCTGAACCCAAGCCGATTCGACAGGGCGCAGGCATGGACCGACCGCCATGGCTATTTCCTGCAGCAAGCGTTCCAGAACATGGTTGACGTGGTCACTTGGGTGGGCGCCTACAACCAGTCGCTGTCAACAACCGACACGACGGTGACGGCGGAAGAGGCCCAGCGCGAGGCCATCGCCGCCGGCGATGCCGCGGTGCGGTTGACACAGGGCAGCGTGCGCCCGAGCGACGTGTCGGCGTTTGAGTCTGGCACCCCGTTCTTCCGCACCCTGACGCAGTTCGCGGGCTACTTCAACATGCTCGCCAACCTGAACGCGACCGAGTATGTCAAGGTCATCCGCGACATGGGATTCCGTGGCAACAAAGGCAAGCTCGTTTATATCTACATGATGGGCTTCATGCTGCCGGCGGTGGTCGCCGACGCCATCGTCCGCTCGCTCGGTGGCGGGTGGGAGGACGAGGACGAGGATGGCTACCTCGACACGTTCATGGACTGGTTCTTCGGAAGCCAAATCCGTCAGGGCGTGGCGTTCGTCCCGTTCGGCACGACGGCCTACACGCTTGCCACGACGGCGTTTGATGACAAGCCCTACAACGACCGCATGACCACTAGCCCATCCGTTGCCTCCATTGAGGCCGCCACGGTTGGCGTCGGCAAGGCGGCAATCGCCGTGGTTGACGAGGACAAGGACGTGACGGGCAAGAATGTGCGCGATGTGCTAACGCTCTTGAGCCTAGCGACCGGAATCCCGTTCAGCGTGCTTGGTCGCCCCGCCGGGTATCTCGTTGATGTTCAGCGTGGAGAGGTCGAACCGACCAGCACCTACGATATGATTCGTGGCACGATTACGGGAACTGCCACGCCGGAGAGCAAGCGATGACGATTAGCAGCACTGTGAGAGTTGCGGGACCGTTCATTGGGAACGGCACGGCGTCCACTTTCCCATTCACGTTCAAGGTCTTTGCAGCCGCCGACCTGGATGTCATCCGGCTGGCCTCGAGCACGGGCGTGGAATCCACGCTCGTCCTGAACTCGGACTACAGCGTCGCCCTGAACGGCGACCAGAACACGAACCCCGGCGGCAGCATTACGCTGCTGGCCGGCGCGCTGGCGAGCGGGTTCACGCTGACGATCACGTCGGACATTGCCAACTTGCAGCCGACCGACCTGACGAACCAAGGCGGGTTCTACCCTGATGTCATCACGGACAGTCTTGACCGTGCGACCATCCAAATTCAGCAGCTCGCCGACGAGAAGGTCCGTTCACTCCGTGCTCCTGTGTCCGATGCGCTGCCGCTCAACATGGACCTTCCGGTGATCTCTGAGCGGGCCGGCAAGTTCCTGACGTTTGACGGTGCCGGCGAACCGACAGTTTCATCAGGCACGGGGAGCGACACGGCTCTGCGCACGGACCTTGCAAACCAGACGGCAGTGTCTGCGGGCGCAAGCCTTGTCGGTTTTCGGCAACTAGACGCGACCGCGACAGGGCGCACGGTCCTGTCCAAGTTGCGCGAGGACGCTAGCGTCATCGACTTCGGTGCCATTGCTGACGGGGCGACGGATGACACGGCTGCGTTCAATGCGGCCTGGACGGCGCGGACGCCAAATCCAGTCTTGGTTCCTCCGGGCAGCTACGCAATTACCGGGACCGTTACGGGCGAATTCTACACCTTTGGAACGGTGACTATTGTCGGCGGCACGGTGAACACCATCAACCGATTTACGGGCGCGATGCGGCTTGACGGGTCCACGTTCGTGGTGGACGCGACGAACAACCGGGTGGGCATCAACACCGCGAGTCCGACGCAGGAGCTGTCGGTCACGGGGAACGCGACGGTGTCGGGCGATGCGACGGTCGGCGGCGAACTGACCGTGACGGGCGACCTGACGGTGACTAGCAACGACATCAAGTCGAGCACGGCGACCGCGATCTCAATGAGCGGGACCAACGTGACGGTGGCTGGCGACCTGGCGGTGAACGGCGGCGACATCACGACCACGGAAACTGGGACTGCGACGGTGTTCAACTCAGCCGCGACGGCACTGAACATCGGCGGGGCAGCCACGGCGGTCAGCCTGGGCGCGACAGCCGCAACGGTCAGCGTCGGCAACCTGTCGATGAACGCCGGGTATGGGTCGATTGCCCCGGTCTATGGATGCCGTGCGTGGGTGAACTTCGACGGGGACGCGGCCAACAACCTGTCTGGCACCTACAGCCAGTCCGGTCTTACGGTTACCGTCACGGCCACCTCGCACGGGCTTCTCCCGAACTCTCTGGTGTACGTCGATATCACCAGCGGAACCGGCGTTGACGGCGAGTATACCGTGACTAACGTCCCGACTGCCAACACGTTCACCTACACAGCCGGAACCTCGCTCACGACCAGCGGGAACTGCAGTCTGATCCGCAACACCATTCGTGGAAGCGGCAATGTGTCAAGCGTAGCGCAAAGCGCACTCGGAAGGTTTATCGTCAATTTTGCGACTGCCATGCCTGATACCAACTATTGCGTCCTTGCAACAGGGTCCGCGGTTGTTGGGGCTTTTGGTAGTAGTGGCCTACTCGCGGCAGAAGAAACGGCAAGCGTATCGGTGCTCTTACGGACCACCGCATCCGTCCCGATTATTACGATTGACTCCGGCAACGCGGAGGACAACGCATTCTCGGCGAACGTCGCAGTATTCCGTTGATTCCACATGCACCTCAGAATCATCCATCCGAACCCTGATGGGACCGTTTCGGTCCTGACGCCGATTACCGACTGCGGCTTGACCATTGACCAAATCGCCGCAAAGGACGTTCCGGCTGGCGTCCCGTGGAGAATTGTCAGCGCCACAGAGCTGCCGCCGAGAGATTCGAGGAGCCGCTGGCGTTGGACGGATTCGGGACCGATTGCCGTGGAGTTGTAGCAGACATGACCTCCCCCCACAACGACGAACTGTTCCTCGCCATCGGTCGCCTTGAGGGCAAGGTTGACAGTTTGCTCGCGCAACACGCCAGGCAGAGCGAGGAGCTGAAGGACCACGACCAGCGCCTGCGTGCGCTTGAGCACACTCGTGGGTACGTGATGGGGTGGAGCGCGGCTATTGGGGCGATTGCCTCGTTTGCCGTGACCGCACTGAGTAAACTGTTGAACTGAGGACACCTATGCCTACTGACATTGTCATCGCAACCGACAAGCCGACCTATCAGACCACCGGGCTTATTACTGCCAGCAGCGGCACCTACGACGCTGCCGTGCCAACCGCGACCGCGCCGGCAAACACCACGCAGGGCTTCCTTGTCCCAACGAACCTTGGTGACAAACCCAGTCTGCTGCGGCTCGTCCCGTTTCACAGCGCGAACAACGCGACCACGCCATCGTTCCGCGTCGTTGGGTGGAGCACCTACGTGCAGACAAGCGGAACGGCGATCTACGTCCCAACGCTGTTGGCGGAAGTCGCATGCGCGTACAACGCGACGGGAGGCAGCATCCCCAGCCTGTCGGTGAACGGCACGACGCACTACTTCTTCCACGAAGCGACTGTGGCGACTGGCGTGCCGACCGTCAATGCGTACAGCCCTGGCACTGCGGCTGCGGCTGGAACGCCGCCGGCTAGCGTGCTCATCGACACCATCGGCATGCAGTACATCACGCTGCTGTTTGAGTCCTCGACTGGCACAATGGGAGTTTTCTACAGCTTTATCTGAAAGGCAGCCGATGCGCGCCCTGCGTACCCGTCAGATTTTCACCGTTGACCCATCGCCGCTGCCAGTAGGTATTTATGGCTCGTACCGAGCTGTTGGGTTCCTGCGGCAAATGACATCAAGCGGTGTCGATATTGCCATGATTGGCGATAGCAACACGGGATACAACGCGCCGACCGATGGAGGATATGTGTGGGGTTTGTCATATGGATTGGATGTTGCGCGTCCCAATACGTGCTATGGGACTCCAATCTACAACTTGATGATTGAAGGAAACTCTGCCGGCTACAAGAGTTCGTTGCAAGCTGCGGCGTTGCCTATTGGCGGCTATGTATCCGGCAAGTCTAGTGGTCCGGCAGCGATTACTGCCTTGTTTGATCGTGGAACTGGGACATGGTCGGAAAGCGGAGGAGCGTCCTCTGGGACGTTTTTGGACTACCCATACCTCTCATCGGGCAATCAATCAGAGAACATCAATCGCGGAATGAAAATTGATGCCGACCACCCAATTGGTGTCAGCAATGCATTGCGATATCGGGTTCTGAGAGGGCAATTCAGCGGAGGCGGTAGCCACCGATATCGAATTCGTTTGGGTGATCCGCCCTATACCGCACTTGCTACATCGTCAACGATTTCTGCTAGCGGCGCAACGGCACTGATTGCTGATGAAACATCTGTTGGTGCTGCAACGCGAACCACATCAATCGAATCGTTCTGGAGCGTGCAATCTGCGGCATCAGTATTCAATACTGGCCCAATTACTCCGCTGCTGCAATCTATGTACACGCCTCGTCGAGGATGGTCTGTCGATGCGATGTATTTTTTTGGTGGCGCAACGCTTACGAACATCAGTACGGACGTCAATGCGGCTACGACCGCAACATTGCAAACCATGCTGGCGGAGTATTACAACCGCCAAGTTGCAGCGACTGGATCTGGCAGATTGATTGTTTGGTTGCAGGGCGGCGTGAACGAGTCCGATTGGACTGCAAAGCCCGGAGCGTGGCTAACGCAGTGGGGTTCAATTATGGACACAATTCGTACCGCGTGGTTGACGGCGAATTTGCCAGCTGACAATCTGTCATTTGTGGCAATGTGTACGCACGATGTGACTGGCTATGACTTTACAACTCGTCGCGCACAGTTGATTCAATTCGCCGATACGCAATCTGATTTGACGATTGTGAACATCCCGGAAATCATCCCATTCGCGTCATATTCTGCGTTTGCGTCTGGGGCGCATTTGTCAAAGGCAGGCTATGAAACTATTGGTTCTGCTATTATCAATCGTTTGCTGTGAGTTGCTGACAGGGTGCAGCCCTGTCGCACGCATTGCCGAGCGCACGAACGAGATCCGCAACGAGGCCCAGGCGCTGCGCCACCACGGCGAGCAGGTCGATGACGCGGTCGTTGTGCATTACGCAAAGACGATTGATAGTCTGGCCGCCGACATTCACGAGGAGCTGCCGGCGGTGCAGGACAAGGTTCCGGCGTGGCTGTCAACGCTGAAGTGGTGGGGTATCGCTTTGGCCGCCGTGGCGGTAGCGTTCGTTCTGTGGCAGTCAAGGGCGTTCACCGCTATTCGCGTTGCGGTCGGCTGGCTGCCGCGCAAGTCGGTTGCACAGGCTGAGTTGGCCGCTGATATGCTAGACCCTGCCCGCCCGGAGTCCGAGCGGGAGTTCGTGGCGGCTATGCGGGCGCGTGACCCGGCATTTGACGCTGCATACCGCAAGGTGAAGAAAGGTCGCACATGATCCTCGCATCCGGTTTCTCTGACTTCCTCGGCAATCTTTGGTTCGCCGGCCTCGCTCTAGTCATCGGCGTGGCGGCAGGCTGGTTGCTCCGCGGCAAGTACGGCAACAAGGTCTGACCAAATCCCGCCAGTTGGTGGGCAGGCTCGGCGTGATGGCGCCGGGCCTGTTTTATTTCCGCAATGGAAAGCCCCCGGCTTCCCGCATCATGCGTTCCACCGGGGGCGAGAGGAATTGAGACGTCGTGTCAGCGTACCCGCAGGCTTGTTCCTCGGGGGAGCAGTGCGCATCCTGGCACCTGCTCGCCAGCCTCGAGCGCAGCGCGAATCGCGTCCTTGTTCGGCTCGCGCTTGAGCACGACGAGCGCGTCATCCATGACCGCGACCGCCGTGGGGTCAATCTCAAGCGGCTGCTTTCCGCCGTTCTGCGCCACCGACAGGCTGAACCGCTGCGTGGTCAGCTTGAGGCGTCCGGTGGTTTCCATCGCGCCCTTGAGGCGGTCCTTGAGGCGCTGTGCCAGGTTGGCGTCGGCGTCGGCAAGCGCACGGATGCGCTTGGCCTCGGCGACACGGGCGTCGGCACGGACCTCGAGTTCGCGGATCAGGCCGCAGTAATCGTCAGCCTTCTCCTCGAGGGCGTTGTCGAGGCCGTCGAGCGTGGCGTCGAGTTCAGCCTGCACTTCTGGGCTGTCGGCGCCTGACTCTATGATGCGGTCAAGGATGTGGGACAGGGTTGTCGTGATTCCGTAGAGTGACATGGGTTACCTCAGAAGGGGAGTTCGGTAGTCGGGGCGGGCGCCGGCGCCTGCCAACGCATGATGGTCAGCGCGCCGTCAACGCGGGCGAGGTGGACACGGGCCTGCGAGTCGATGTCATCCTTGGCGAACTGCACGTACTCCATGACGTCGGTGGTCATCCACGCCTTGCCGTGCGGTCCGTCGAACTGGATAGCGATGGGCTTGCCCTTGCGCTCGGCGACGCGCAGGATGGTGACCTCGCCCTCCCACTCGTCGGGGTACTCGTCTGCCGGCGGCGTAGCGGCCTTGGAAGGCGTCGTGGGGGCTTGGACGGTGGCGATGGGCCTCGGGGCGGGCGCGGCCTTGGGGGCCGCCTGCGGGGCTGCTGCGGGGCGCGCAGACTCGCGGGGAGCCTGGCGGTCCTGCTCGCCGTCATCGTCCTCCTCGCCGACGATGCCGCACATGGCTGCCGCGCTGTAGCGGCGCAGGTAGGTCACAAGGCTGCCGAGTTGCTGCACTGTGCCGCGGTCAGGGAACGGCATCGACACAGTCTCGGCCATCCACTCGCCGCTGATGTGCAGCAGTGTGGTTTCCACGGCCACCGTGTTGTTGTCCGTGTTGACGGTCTGCACCAGCGCGATGCCGTTGCCAGCAAGCGGGATGCGCACGGCGTTCAGGATCGCGCCGAGGCTGGCGTAGCGGTTGCGGAAGTGGGGGTTGACGCTGTCCAGTTTGGGGTTGGTGATGTGGGTGTTCGCAGTTGCCAAAGCCTTGGCGAGCTGCCCGATTGATGCACTCGTTCGCATTGTCATTCCTCTCAGAGAATGTCACGCACCATGCGTGACTGGCGGACTGTATATGCCGCCGTATATGCTGTCAACGGGTAGCGTAGGAAATCGTGACAACAGTTTCTGACCTGTCGCCAAATCGCTTCATCGCGTTGAGGTAGATAACCTGGCTGTCATCGCGGTAGATCACGCCTGTCAGACCGTCAAGCAGGCCGCGGCACAGCTTGTCCAGGTCAGGCTTGCCGGGCGATGATGGGGCTGACGCCCTGACCGCGCCGGCGGCGGTTTTGTGGCTCCTCGGGCGTTCGATAACAAACTCGGCGCTGACAATTACGTCGCACTCGACTGGGGCGCCTGCAAACGCACAGCCAGCCTCATAGGCCACGACGGCCCGCCACGGCTTCAGGCGCTTGCTCTGCTCAATGAGCACCGTGCGCCCGTTGCGCAGGCGCACCATGCGCTTGCTGCCCTGTGGAGCTGCGAGGCCCGGCACAACAAACTCAATGACCGGCAAGGCAC
>Ga0194118_10006435_pt1 | contig 11721 bp, 14 predicted proteins | sample TA2MahsurfametaG_2_FD_148662 | JGI IMG/M metagenome (GOLD analysis project Ga0194118, IMG submission 148662) | Freshwater microbial communities from Lake Tanganyika, Tanzania - TA2015013 Mahale N5 surface | ecosystem: Environmental > Aquatic > Freshwater > Lake | place: Tanzania: Lake...
CTCATTATCTCCCTTTCCGCCAAGCACCTCAACAACTAATTTATTGTATTGATCGCAATACTTTGAATGACTTTTAACACAATCCGGATGTTTTTCTTTAAACACATTTAACATTTTCGCATTCTTATGCATGATATATTTTAGTGCTTTTTTGATCTTATCTTTATTCTCTGTTTCCTTTTCCCATTTATTTTCATCTTTGATATACATAATTTCTCTCTTCACATCGGTGCAATGGAGTGGCCGTTTGGTTACATCTAATGATTTCAGGTTCTTTAAAATAATATTGGTCATTCCATTCACGTAACCTAATTCACCAACTTTCTCCAAATCATCTAACCCAATTTCCATGGAATTGACAAAATCCATAATATTCATCGCATCTTTGCATGTCTCATTTAAAAATACTTGTAAATTGAATGTTTTATTGTTTGAATTTGTATTGGTTATATTGTTATTATTATTACCAGAATTCTTAGCTAATTCAATCATTTGTTTATTTTGTTCAATCATCATCATTTTAAATTCCGAATTTTCTTTCAATAAAAAATGTATAATTTCGTCTTTTTCTGATGACATATGGTGTGAATTTGTTATTATTAAATTTTCTGACTCGCAATTATTTATAATTTCATTTTTTGGACATTTTTTGTTATGACGCCACAGACCGCTCCTATCACAAAAATCCTTACCACATAAGGTGCATAAAAATGATTTGCAACTTTTGTTGCAAAAAGTTGCAGAGGCGTTGCTATTTTCATTTTTTTGGTGTTTAGATGTCAATAGGTGTTTTTCCATACTACTTTTTCTACACGTAGAATAGTCACATATTTTGCAGTAAAAATTTTGTGCAACTTTTTGCAACTTTTCGTTGCTAAATTGTTGCTGATTGTTGCTAAATGTTGCCATTTAAAAATGTCCATATTTTATTTTTAAGTTTTAATTTTAAAAATTATCGTAACAAATTTTGAAAAACTTTTTTTGACACCAGACGCTAATTTTTTTTTATCGTCACAAATCAAATATTTTCGGACATTTTGGGTTCACTTTTCAAAAATGGACAAAAAAAATGTCCTTTTTTCGAAAATGTTTTTCAGAATGGACCCAAAAATATTCAATATTTCGATAGGGGTCTTTAAGTTACTTTGGGAATTTATTATATTTTGATTTTCCTACTTAAAGAGATCTATCAATCGTAACCTCCCGTGCGATGCGTCGGATAATCTTTTCATTATGTTGAGGTTCATTATCTCCTTTTCCTCCCAAAACCTCCACTACTAACTTATTGTATTGGTCTGATCTCTTTGAATAGCTTTTAATACAATCTGGATATTTTTCCTTAAAAACATTCAACATTTTTGCATTCTTATGCATTATATATTTCAAAGCCTTCTTAATCCGATCTTTATTATCGGTTTCTTTTTCCCATTTGTTTTCATCTTTTATATACATTATTTCTCTCTTGACATCAGTGCAGTGTAACGGTCTTTTTGTAATATCTAATGCTTTTAAATTTTTAATTATTATATTTGTCATTCCATTTACATAACCTAATTCACCTACTTTCTCCAAATCATCCAAATTAATTTCCATTGAATTCACAAAATCCATAATATTCATAGCATCTTTACATGTCTCATTTAAAAATACTTGCAAATTGAATGTTTTATTATTTGTTGTATTATAATAATTATTAGATACATTATTATTTTTTACTGCTTCACATATTTCATTTGTTTGTTTCATTTGCTCTGTAATAATATTTTTTAAATCACAATTTTCTTTCATCAAATTTTGGATTACTTGATAAATATTTGATTCATTTATAAAATTGTTACTAATTGGAAGACTTATAATTTCATTTTTATCATCTATTTTTACTTGACTATCTATTTTAATGCATTTTTTATTATGTTTCCATAATCCATCTCTATTTTTATAAGCCTTGTTGCAATTTTCACACATAAATATGTTGGATGGGGATTTTTCTGTTTCCAATTGGTTTCCTAAATGTTTGCGTGTCAATAAATGTTTATTGTAATCCTTTTTATTGCTAGTAGTATAATCACAATTTTTGCAGCAATATTTTGAAATATTTTTTTTGGGATTTTTTGTTTCCATTATCCTTAATATTAGGAAACATTTTTATCCCAATTTTTTGTATTAAAAAATGAATGCAAAAAATTATCGTCACAAAATGAAAAATATTTTTTATGTACCCAGACGTTAAAAATAAATTATGGTCACAAATGAAATATTTTCCGGCATTTTGGGTTCACTTTTCAAAAATGGACAAAAAAAATGTCCTTTTTTCGAAAATGTTTTTCAGAATGGACCCAAAAATATTCAATATTTCGATAGGGGTCTTTAAGTTACTTTGGAAATTTATTATATTTTGATTTTCCTACTTAAAGAAGAGTATAAAATGTATTTATAATCATGCGAAAATAAATATATTTATTTTTTGTGTCTGGTTTTATTGCGTTTTTTTGAAATTTTGAACTTGCGCGTTCTTTTATGTTTTTTTCCTCCTACTGGATTAATTTCCTCTGATTTAACTGGTTCTTCTTGAGCAGGTTCCTGAGATGACTCAGAAGTATCATCTGATTTAACGGGTTCCTCTGGTGCAGTAGTTTCTTCTGGGACAATTTGTTCAGATGCAGGTTCCTCTGATGGAGAACTAGTTTCTTCTGATTGTGTAACAGGTTCCTCTTGTGGCATAGAACTTTCCTCTGATGGACTAGCAGTTTCCTCTGATGGAGTAGCAGTTTCCTCTGGAGTAGCAGTTTCCTCTTGTGATATAGAACTTTCTTCTTGGACAGTTTCCTCTGGAGTAACAGTTTCCTCTGGAGTAACAGTTTCCTCTGGAGTAGCAGTTTCCTCTGGAGTAACAGTTTCCTCTGGAGTAGCAGTTTCCTCTGATGGAGTAACAGTTTCCTCTGGAGTAGCAGTTTCCTCTGGAGTAGCAGTTTCCTCTGGAGTAGCAGTTTCCTCTTGTGGCATAGAACTGTCTTCTTGAACAGTTTCCTCTGACGGAGCAACTGTTTCCTCTTGAACAGCTTGTTCTGGAGCAGCAGCTTCCTCTGGATTATCAACCCCTATAGCATCAATCATTTTATCAGTTGCAGTTTGAACAGCCTCAAAACCATTTTGCATTCCTTCATTTGGGATAGGAATATTCATTTTTTGTACAATTTTATCAGCTATTTTATTTGAAACATAATCCATGACGTTAATTAAAGATTTTGATATTTCAGCATTATCTTCAGAAGTAGATAACTCTTTTTTCTCTTGCGCTATTATTTCAGCTTCTTTTTCTTTCATAGCCTCCTTCATGGTTTCTTCTTGCTGAGGAGTTGGCTCTGTTTCAGATACAACTTCTTCGGGTTTTACTTCTTCTGATACGACTTCTTCAGGTTGAACTTCTTCGGATGCAATTTCTTCAGGCTCCACTTCAGTTTCTACTATTTCAGGTTGAACTTCTTCGGATACAACCTCTTCCGGCTCCACTTCAGTTTCTACTATCTCCGGTTGTATTTCTTCAGGTTCTTCTTCTTCCGGGTCTAGTATTTGAGGCTGAAATTCTTCAAGTTGTTCTTCTGGCTGCACATCAGTTTCTTCCTCAGTTTCTTCTTCTGGCTGCACAGGCTCCGCATCTTCTACATTAGTTTCTTCTTCTGGCTGCACATCAGTTTCTTCATTGGTTTCTTTTTCTGATTCTACAATTTCAGGTTTAATTTCAGGAACCGGCTCATCTAATTTAGTGGCCTCATCCTGAGGTTCTTCACCTCCTTTAATTCTTTTATATCTCTTCATAGTTTTCTTGGAAAGATCCAACTTGGTTTTCTTTCTAAACGTTCTTTTGTTCTTAATATCAGAGTTCTTATTTTTAATCTTTCTACGGGTTTGTTTTTTTTTCTTGTATATTTTTCTAATTTTTCCTTTAGTCAATTTCATTTCTATATAAATAAATTAATATTTTTATTTATATCCTTATTATATTAATGAGCAATAATTCTTTAATAAACATCTCTCCACAAAATATCAAGGGTGATTGTGATTTAAAATGTGCTTATTCATTCAATTATGCGAAAACTAATTTAACAATGAAAAATAATGATATTATGCTTACATTAAAGCCAGATGGAACAACTAGTGGTTCTGAAGTAACATATAATGAAAACAAATATACGGTTTCACAAATAAATATTTATGCACCGTCATTACATTTATTTAACGGTCGTAAAGTAGCCGGAGAAATACAAATAGAACATATTCCTGAAACTGGTGGAAACAATCTATATGTTTGTATTCCACTTGTAGGCAGTGGAGATGAAACGGAAGCCTCTGGATTAATTAGCAAATTGATAATACTTGGTTCTCAAAAAGCGCCTGCCAAAAATGAATCCGCCAACGTAAATACAGGTGATTTTAGCTTAAAAACTATTGTCCCGATGAAATCTTTTTATAGTTACACAGGTGGTTCAAATTTACCTGGTGACTTTATCGTTTATGGCATGAATAATGGAATTCCACTTAATATAAAACTAGTCGGCGTATTAAGTAAAATCATTAAACCTTATGATTTGGAAATGACTGGAGGTTCGCTTTTTTTTAGTCCTAAAGGACCGCGTTCAGGATATTCTGCAGGGGATGGTATATATATATCATGCCAACCTACAGGCAGTTCAGGCGAAACCACTGTAGAAACTGAAAAAACAACCACCACATATAATTTAGGCGATGTTTTAAGAAGCGATGAATTCAAAATTGTGGTTCAAATTGTATTATCATCTACAGTATTTATTATTTTGATTTATGGGTTAAATAAAGGGTTTAATTATTTGATGAAAGGAAATGTGAAAATGCCTACTATGAAAATGCCATCTATGAGTATGCCCACTATGAAAATGCCATCTTTAGGTACGACAAAATAAATAAAAAAATTATTTCATTATTTTATTTATTTAATTAGATGAAGTCAATGGTGTCGCACCATGAAGATCATTAAGTTTAGGTTTGAATGATGATTGTGAGAGAGAAACACCACTATTCACAGCAGGCGCCATTTTTTTCACTATCTCTTGCTCTAATGTATATGGGAATTGATTGAATGCAGAGAACTGCGACATTTTTTTCTCTTCGGTAGGTTCATATTTCTTTAATGAGTCCATGCCGGTTGATTCCGCAGAACGGCGCATAAGATCAAAGATAACAAGGAGACCCAATACGGCTAAAACAGGATGGAAATTCAAAAACATATAAACGGCAAGAATAAACAATACCATTTTGCCACCAACAGTATCTATCTTATCCGCAATTTTTTCAGGCGTCTCAAACCCAATCACAAGATAAAGAATAAACAACATTCCTAATATCATCTGACCCACATTGTCTTTTTTGAGAGAAACTTTCACGAAAAATTCTTGCATATAACATATTGATAGATAATATTTGCAAACAACTCCTCTTTATGAAAAGAATATATGGAAACCATATAAAAACTTTGTCCTAAATTTATTAAGTTGAAAATTCATGGAAGAAAAAAAGATTATGAATAGTTACCTTGGACAAAAAGGTTATACTATACCTAAAAATGAATTAACTGTAGAACAGCAAAAACAAATCAGAGATGAATTAACAATTAAGCCATTTACGTCTGGCATGCCTGGTACAAATGCTCAAGTATCATTTCCAGCTTATCGCGAATCCAACAATAAAATGTATGTGCCACATTATTATGGTATTGAAAAATTTGGCATGCCTAAAGAATATAAAATTCCTGAAGGTGATAATATTGACTTAACCTTTCACGGAAAACTCCGCGATTATCAAGAACCAGTTGTCAATATATTTTTAGAACATTGCAAAAAAGAACACTGTATTGGTGGGCTTCTAGAATTATATTGTGCTTGGGGAAAAACATCTGCATCTTTGTATATTATTTCTGCGCTAAAAAAGAAAACCATTGTCATTGTTCATAAAGAATTCTTAATGAACCAATGGATAGAGAGAATTAACCAATTTTTGCCAGATGCTCGTGTTGGAAAAATACAGGGTCCAGTAATTGACATTGAAGGTAAAGATATTGTCATCGCCATGCTCCAAAGTCTCTCTATGAAGGATTATCCAGCCTCAACATTTGACAGTTTTGGTTTCACTATTATTGATGAAGTCCATCATATTTCAAGCGAAGTATTTTCAAATTGTTTATTTAAGCTGGTAACTAAAAATATGCTAGGATTGTCGGCAACCATGAACCGAAAAGATGGAACGACCTATGTTTTTAAAATGTTTTTGGGAGACGTTGTTTTTAAGGCAAAGAGAGAAGATACTCATGATGTCATTGTTCGTGCCATAGAGTATCAAGTAGATGATGATGATTTTAATGAAGTCAAATTGGATTTTCGCGGAAAACCTGCCTATAGCACAATGATCTCAAAATTATGTGAATATAATCGCCGCAGTGAATTCATATTAAAAGTATTGGGTGACATGCTTCAAGAAAATCCTGCGCAGCAAATTATGATTTTGGCGCATAATAAAAATTTATTAAAATATTTGCACGACGCAATTTTGCACCGTAATATGGGGTCTGTAGGTTATTATTTAGGTGGCATGAAAGAGGCTGCGTTAAAACAGACCGAAAGCAAGACAATTGTAATTGCGACTTATGCAATGGCAGCAGAAGCGTTGGATATTAAAACATTGACAACTCTTATCATGGCAACGCCGAAAACAGATATTGAGCAAAGTGTTGGACGTATTCTTAGAGAGAAACATAGCAACCCAGTAGTGGTAGATATTGTAGATAGCCATGATCTTTTTAAGAACCAATGGTACAAACGCAAAACATTTTATAAGAGAGAAAATTATAAAATCATTTATACAACCAGTCGCAAATATAATCCGGACACAGATTCAAGTGCGTGGAATTTAGTATTTCAACCGAATTCAAAAAATAAAAAGGGTGAATGCAAACAACCTGTGAAAAAATCATTAATTAAAAATAAAAGTAGTAGCTCAAGTGATCGGAGTATTACTAATGATTCGGAAAGCGAAGAAGAAAATGAGGTAGAAGTAGACATTAAAAGCAAGGATCCTTATTTATGTGGCAAGTGTTTGCTTACAATTAAGAAAAAATAATATGCATAAAAATCTTATAAAAATAAAACAAAATATATAATATTTATTACCTATATATTTTGTTACATAATTCCGTTACGACTTGGGAATCCCATGTTTGTATAATGATTATAGTTATCTACGCAACTGCTTCCTCCACGGTGACGACGACGAGTGCGTCTTCTGCCACCATTATGTATTTTAATAGGAGGTGGGTTAGCAAGAGCTGATTGTTGGGCAGTTAATTCGCCGCCCACTGAGTAACTAGGAGTGAGAGGAACATTGTTTTGATATTGACCATATCCAGGAGGGTAAGGAATGCCTGGAGGTCCAGGGGGAGTGTAACCGCCACCTTTGCTCTTTTCGGTCATCTTTTTATATGCTTTGCGAAGCAAAAAAATAGGAACACCGCCCTGTTTTCTTTTACCATGCTTCGTTCTACTATGGTTTCTTCTGCCATACTTCGTTCTAATCTTTCTCTTAATGCTGGAAGTGCGTGTTCGGCTATGTCTCATCTTATACTTTTTAGTGATATTTTTTATTTTTTTCTTCAACATTCTTGAACCTCCCTTAATTATAGAATTTCCAGGCCACATTCCTGCTGCCGCACTTACATTATCTTTTGTGCCTGCTAGTCCAGGAAGAGGTCCTGGAGGTGAGCCTGGTATAACTGTGCTTCCAAAACCGCTTGGACTATTTGAATTATCTACATTTACATAAGCTCCATTAATATTACTTAATGGCGCTATATTTCCATAACCTAAATTTGAAGCGCCTGATCCAGACATATATATATTATTGTTTATTTTTTCTCTCTGCAATTTCATTTTACCATGTATTTTTATTTTACACCATCCTCAAAGGTACCCATTTTTTAAATTTATGGTTATACGCACAAACCATATCACATTCTTTATCCAAATGAACATATTTATCAGGCTTTTCATTTTCAAATTCCTCTTCATCATCACTTTCTTCTAATGCATCTAAATTTTCATTTTCCTTTATATTTCTAAATAACTTATTCATCATTACGCTTGTAGTAAAATTCGGAATAAAAGCAATATCAATAAGATCATATTCATTTCTATCATTCAAAGAATACAAATGGTAAATATCATTTTGAATATCTGGTCTTACCTTAAATACTTTTTCTCTCTTCATCTTCGTTTCAAGAGTAGTTTTATTATGGTTTTTCTCTTGTGGAACCTTAATAACTTCATTTTTATCAAGCACCATGTTACAATACTTGTTCTTTTTCTCACTAAGTAAATGAAGTGGCATAAAATAAGATACATTTCTTTTATGATAATCTCGCGTTTGAATACAATTTAATTTATACTTTATTTTTTCCAAATTTCGTTCTAAAGTTTCTAGTTTATCATACATTAACGGGAGACCGATAAACAAAAATGTATTATTCAATGCAACTTGACGAATGTCATTATTTACGATATGATCAAATATATTCATTTTACTTTTCCAATTATGTGTAGCCACCTGGTTACCTTTATAATAAAATATATCCTCCATTGTAAAACAATTCATGCCCAAATGATAAAAAAATGTTCCGTATAAAATAGTGCAATAGCTTAACTTAGGGTCGTAACAAGCATTTTTGATTTTAATATTTAATATTTCTTTTCTATCTCCTAATTCCATAAGAAAACATGTTGGTTCATTTTTATAATAGGAAAACCAAAGAAATGATTTTCTCCCATCAGGAATGGCTAAATACATATCCGCATTATAAACTTTTTTATGCACAATATTTTCATAAGAAAGTTTGACATTAGGAAACTGGCTTAAAATTTCAGTCTTTGCAAATTCAGATAACATGTTTATCCTTTCAAATATAGAATACATTGCCTTTATATATTTTTCATATATTAACTATATTGCGAATACATTTGGGAAGAAGACATACTATCAAGCGCAGAAATATCAGTAGATGATGATTGACTATTGTCCGATTTTAGTTGCTCCTTCAAAAAGTTTTTTAATTCATTTTTCATATCATTTTCCGATTTGGGCAATAAATCTGTATTTTTATAGAATAAATCATTTATATTACTAGTGTTTTGAATATGGGACTCATTTTGAGAAAGAACGTTGAATATGTTTTCATATTTTTGAGTAGGCGCATTTACTAAATCTTTTATTTTTGGAACTGTCAATGTAGATTTGAAGAAATTAAATAAATGATGCACTAAATAAATCAAAATAAAAGATATAATTGTAGTTTGGATGATCCAATATAGCATATAATATTATTATATTAGTTTAACATGGATAAAAACACATTTATATGTTCGGGTTCCATTTTCAAACCTTCTAGATAGAAATCTATGGGCTTATTTCTTTCATCAAAAATAATAACTAATTCCATAGTACATTCTTTTGATTTAGTTACACGATAACGTGCCATTTGTGTTTTAATAAGACGATGATCTAAAGGTAACCAATGTACTTGCGTTTTTTTAATTTCACTGTCATCAATACAAATATGCCATTTTTTATCGTGCATAACAGACTTTGTATTATCCTTAAGGATGTCTATTTTATAAATATTATTTTGGTCAATTTCAAAAAGTCCATCTTCTGAATATACCTGAATTATTTTGTTTTTGTTTGTAAGATATTTCTCCAAATTATCAAGACAACTGGTTAATTTTTCAATATCATAATTTTCAATATATATTTTCATTTTCAATAATAATATTATTTATGGAAACTATTTAAACCTTATTAATAAAAGAATATTAAAGATGTCAGGGCCATTGAATATTATTATTGTTGAAAAGGGGGGGTCATTAAAGCCACTTGCAATTAAGGATTATAAAGAAGAAGAATTATACAAGAAATGTGGATTCAAAAAGGCCGAGGATTTTGTCAAGCAAACCGAATGGTCTATCAAGTTTGAAGGCAAACGATACACAATCAGCGTATATGCAAAGACAGATGGAAAGGCAAATAGTGAAAATAAATACGATTTTCCTCCTCCGATTGATACGAAATTATTTTTCGGAAATTGTGCGATTGTGGCGCGCGTTAGAATGGAAGATGGGAAACAAGAGTTGGCTGATTTGAGTGTTCCTCTTTGGATGAAAATTTATGAGAAGCTTTTTGGGGGTTTTGAAGATTTAGCAAAAACCGCGGCCGAGGATGAAAATGAAGAAGATGAATTGGAAAATGTGCCAAAGGAAAAGAAGACGAAACAAGGATATTTGAAGGATGGTTTTGTCGTAGATAGTGGGGACGACGATGAAGAAGAATATTCTGGAAGTGGATCGGATGACGACGATGAAGAAGATGATACTGAAAGTAGTCTTACAAAAGAAGATCCAGATGGGGATTTAGTGATTGACGACATTGGGTCGGAATTGAGCGACGAGTCATATGATTATGATGAATAATTTTTACAATTTTATAAAAGATAAGATAAAAAAGAAAATTGATTTAAAAATATAGCCAAAATAGAGAATATATCTAATACAAGACATGTCACTAAGAAAGATTGATAATCCTGATACTTTTCGTTCAAACGTGAAAAATACTTTGAACGAAATTTTGAAAAATGAAAAGAATGCGTCCAATTTGGAGAAAGGTATTTTCAATTATTCTTTGAATGAAGCCAAGAATAAAAAGGTGGTGAAGAAATGGGACAATCCCTATTTTGTGCAGATCTACGTGGATCGTCTGCGTTCCATCTACGTTAATTTGAAGAATGAAGACATACTCAAGCAAGTCAATGATGGGTCTATTAAACCTCATATGATTGCTTTTATGACGCATCAAGAAATGCGACCGGATAAATGGAAAGACATTATTGACGCCAAAAGTAAAAGAGATATGAATAAATTTGAAAATAAAATTGAAGCCGCGACAGACACATTTACGTGTCGCAAATGCAGAAGTAATAAATGCACCTACTACTTGCAGCAGCTAAAGGCAGCAGATGAACCAATGACGTGTTTTATCCAATGTTGCGAGTGTGGATACAGATGGAAAACATCATAAAAATTATAATTAATTATAATTATATTCAAAACCATCATAAAATAAATATACAATTTCTAATAATTCATTATTTTTTTCATTGTGTATATACTCTATTTGTTTATTTATTTCTTCTTCCAAATATTTCATACGTCTTTTCATGTAGGGATTTTTCTTTGTTCCAAACCCATTTACAAATTCATCTGGATTAAAACGAATAAAAATAAATTTTCCTCCATGGATCATAAATAAATCATCATATCTAATTTCTTCATCTGCTTTATTGTATCTTTTATGTTGATATTCATCTACTTCAATACATAATAAAGTATTTCCTATCAGTTTTCTAAAATCAATGCGTCTTCTATGAGAACAATCGCAATTGCCTGTCCATAAGGGTTTGTCATGAATAAAATCAGGGTCAATTTCTTTCAAAAAATCTCTAACATAATTTTCTTTTGTTTTTTTACGTATATTTTTACTTAATTCATCATCAGGAAATAAATGTTGGTAACAAAACGTGCAATAATATTTATATTTAATATTTCCACTTCTTACACATATTTCATTTTTACATTTATCCATAACATTTATCAT
>Ga0194118_10006436_pt1 | contig 11721 bp, 7 predicted proteins | sample TA2MahsurfametaG_2_FD_148662 | JGI IMG/M metagenome (GOLD analysis project Ga0194118, IMG submission 148662) | Freshwater microbial communities from Lake Tanganyika, Tanzania - TA2015013 Mahale N5 surface | ecosystem: Environmental > Aquatic > Freshwater > Lake | place: Tanzania: Lake Tanganyika...
ATGGACCGTTATTAGACTGTGAAGAGTTTCTATTGGATCTATCTGAAGATGGACCGTTATTAGACTGTGAAGAGTTTTTATTGGATCCAGAAGAAGATGCGCTGTTACTGGATGTTGAAGAGTCTGTGGTATTTTGCTTTTTGCGACCTAACTTATTGAATTTTTGTCTGCTTGCACTTTCGTCACTTTTTTCTTTTTGTTCTAAAAGATCTTCTTCTGTTGGTGTGACATTAGAAGGTGAGCTTTCTTTATTTTGAGCTTGAGTGGAGCTTTTTGAGGATAATTTATCTAAGGCCTTCTTGACTTGACGATTTCTTTGGTTTTTGGGTGTCTGTTTGTAAATTTGATCAATTTGATTTTGGTCATTAATGGATAGGTTGTCGTAGATTTCTCGATATTTATCGTTAGGTAAAGAGCGGCGCACTTGGGATTTCATGATAATGTCAATCGTGATAATTGCCTGATCAGTCTGTGAATCTAAAGGAGCAGATTTATAGGCTTCATCTACTAAATCTTTTTGACTCTCTCCTAACTGATCGTAGAGGATTTGGTAGGATGAGGGTAAAGATTCTCGAACATAAGAACATCTTGTATAAGAGGAATTATAAACAATTGGATCTTCTTTATCAGAAATAAGATAAAAACCAGAAAATAGAACTAAAGAAGTACAAATTAAAAAAATGGCAGCTTTTTTCATAACATCCTCTTGATGGAATGAAATTAGCATACATGAAACGCGTTCGGTGTAAGTGCCTGATAATGAGAAAAAGGCTACCTAAAAATAGGTAGCCTTTTGATAAAATAACGATTATTTGTTATCGTCTAGAATTTCCACTTCTGCTTCTTCTACATTGTCAGAAGATGTTTTAGCTCCCGCTGATGGGTGAGCACCTGCAGGTTGTCCTTGACCTTGCATTGCTTCGCCAATCTTTTGGATTTTTTGGTGAAGTGCTTCTTTTCCTTTTTTGATTCTCTCAAGATCAGAAGATGCGATATCTTCTTTAAGAGCATCAACAGAAGATTGGATATCGCTCTTGATTTGATCAGGTACTTTATCTCCATGATCTTTAAGAGCTTTTTCTGCTTGGAAAACAAGAGCTTCAGCTTCATTTTTTACATCGACTACTTCTTTACGCTTTTTGTCTTCTTCTTTATGTGCTTCAGCATCATTGACCATGCGCTGGATTTCATCTTCAGAAAGACCTGAGGAAGCTTCGATACGGATTTTTTGCTCTTTACCTGTGGCTTTATCTTTAGCAGATACATGCAAAATACCGTCGGCATCGACATCAAATGCTACTTCGATCTGTGGAGTTCCTCTTGGAGCTGGCGGGATATCAGTTAAATCAAAACGTCCGATTTCCTTGTTGTCTCTTGCAAATGAACGCTCTCCTTGAAGAACAACGATTGTTACGGCAGGTTGGTTGTCTGCTGCTGTAGAGAAGACCTGCTTTTTTTGTGTCGGGATCGTTGTGTTTCTTGGTACAAGCGGAGTCATTACTCCTCCTAGTGTTTCGATACCAAGAGTTAAAGGCGCTACGTCAAGAAGAAGTACATCGCGAACATCTCCACCTAATACACCTCCTTGGATCGCAGCTCCCATAGCCACTACTTCATCTGGGTTTACCCCTTGGTGAGGGTCTTTTCCGAAGATGCTTTTTACCATTGCTTGTACAGCAGGCATTCTTGACATACCGCCAACTAAGATGACTTCGTGGATTTGAGAAGCAGAAAGACCGGCATCTTTGAGTGCTTTGATGCAAGGCTCTTTTGTTCTTTCGATCAAGTTGTGCACAAGGCTTTCAAGTTTAGCGCGAGAAAGAGTGATTGCAAGGTGTTTAGGACCTGTTGCATCCATTGTGATGAATGGCTGATTGATCTCTGTTTGCTGTGTTCCAGAAAGTTCAATTTTAGCTTTTTCAGCGGCATCTTTTAAGCGCTGCATTGCCATCTTGTCTTTAGAAAGATCAATGCCATGCTCTTTTTTGAACTCATCGAGAAGCCAGTAAATGATTGCTGTATCGAAGTCATCTCCACCAAGATGGGTGTCTCCGTTTGTAGAAAGCACTTCAAAAACTCCATCACCGATTTCGAGGATAGAAATATCAAATGTTCCTCCACCTAAGTCGAATACGGCAATTTTTTGATCTTTATGCCCTTTATCAAAACCATATGCTAAAGCTGCAGCTGTTGGCTCAGGAATGATTCTTCTTACATTGAGGCCTGCAATGCGGCCAGCATCTTTTGTAGATTGGCGCTGCGCATCGTTAAAGTAAGCTGGTACTGTGATCACTGCTTCAGTTACTTCTTCTCCTAGATACGCTTCTGCAGTTTCTTTCATTTTGATAAGAACTTGAGCGCCGATCTCTTCTGGGCTAAGGACTTTGTCATCGATTTGAAGCGCTGCTGCACCGTTGTTTCCTGCTGTTACTTTGTAAGGAACAGTTTGGATTTCAGAGCTAACTTCTGAATATTTTCTTCCGATGAAACGTTTTGCCGAGAAAATAGTTTTTTCTGGGTTCGTTACTGCTTGTCTTTTTGCTGGTGTACCGACAAGACGCTCTGTTCCTTTGAAAGCTACTACTGATGGAGTAGTTCTTGCTCCTTCAGCATTCGCTATCACTTTACCGACGCCACCTTCCATAACGGCAACACAGGAGTTTGTCGTTCCGAGGTCGATACCGATGATTTTGTTACTTTTTTTTCTATTCGTCATGTTTTTAACTCCTTACTTAGTGGGTTGAGATGCGACTTTCACGCGAGCTGGACGAACTATGCGTCCATTTTTTTCATAACCTTTTACAATCTCTTCTAAAACAACACCTTCTGGTACTTCAGTTGTTTCAACTTGCTCAATAGCTTCATGCTTGTGAGGATCGAATACTTTTCCAACGCTTTGGAATGGCTTGACGTCATATTCAGCAAGTGCATTTTGGAATTCGTTCAAGATCATCTGGAATCCAATCGCCCAATTTTTAACTTCATCTGAAGCTTTTTCAGCAAACATCAATGCTTTTTCTAGTTGGTCAAGGGGTGTTAAAAAATCAGCAAGCATTCTTTCAATAGCGAAATTGATGCTAGAGATCTTTTCATCTTGCAGCCTTTTTCGCATATTTTCCATTTCAGCGAGTGAACGGAAGTATTTATCTTTATAATCGTCTTCTACTTTACGAATTTCAGGATGACTGTCAGCACCTTGCTGTTTCATGATCTCTTCAATATTCGTGAACTCTTCTTCAATCGATTGGTCGTCGCTCATAGGCTCTCCTGGTTTTCAATCATCGAAACCGCTTTGTTATCAATAAATTGTCCCGGTTGTCGGTAACTGAGTTTATATTTGTACATGCTTTTTGTTAGCGTCTCACTCAAAAGCTCGCTGAATAATTTTAACACACCAAAGACTTTTTCGTATTGCTGTCTGCTTGCTCCTAAAATCGCAATCGCACCGACAGGTCGATGATTGATTGAATACGAAGTAGCAATAATGGAACTTACATGAGGCGGAGGTGTGATTCTTTCTAAATCGCTTCCAATCCAATATTTGATAGAGCCAGATTCAATGGTTTCTTGCAGCAATGGTGAGATCAGGCGACTATTTTCAAAGATAGCAAGCGAGCTAGCTAAAGTTAAAGGATCGTAAAACTCTGGCTGTGATAAGAGTTTACTAAAGCCTGCTTTGTAGACATCTTCTTGGTTGAAATTGGTGTACATAACAAAGTGGCGCAAGACCACTTCGTTGTAAGATTTTTTGGCAAAACTTTCTTCTTCAGAGGATAAAACAGGCTTATCCAGGCCTGTTAAGCGGAAATGGAAGTATTGCTCCACTCTTTTAAGAGAAAACAAGGACATCTTTTGCTCAGTGTAGAGGATGACTGTATGCACAAGACTAAAATCAGTGACAATCACACATAAGCATCGTTTGTCATCAATAGGTACAAGCTTTACTTCGACAATAAAATCTTGGTCAAAGCGGGGAGAAGAGAAAAAAACGGCAGAACCTAAAATGTCTGAAAGTTTTTCGATCGCTTCTTGAAAATAGATAGAAAGCTCTCTTGTCTCTTTGCAAAGAACTTCTTTAAGGGCAAACTCTTCGTCTGGTTCAATGTGAGAGTTGTTTAAAAGAGCTTCTTTTGCAAAGATTTTATAGGCCTCTTCAGTTGGCACGCGCCCTCCGGAGGAGTGGTGCTGCATCAAAAAACCTTCTTTTTCGAGTCTTGCAAAATAGTTGCGGATAGTTGCTGAGCTTAGGCGATCAAAGGCGCTTTCTTTGAGTGTGTTTGAGCCAATAGGTTTGCCGGTTTCAAGATATAATTTTACAAGACCTAGCAATACCTTGAACTCTCGATCTTCTTTACCTTTGCGTAGCTCGGGCATGGATTTCCTCTTTTGCCGTTAGTATAGCAAGAAGAAAAAAGAAACGCAACGAAATTTTAGCACTTAGAAGACTAGATTGCTGAATTGTATATTAAATTATTGATTTTTAGAGGATTGTATAGATGTCAGGGCTATTGTGTAAACAATATCTTCTACTAAAGCACCGCGAGAAAGATCATTAACCGGTTTATTTAATCCTTGCAGCATCGGCCCAAATGCGTAGATTTGCGCACTTTGTTGTACTGCTTTATAGGTAGTGTTTCCTGTATTGAGATCAGGAAAGATGAAAACGGTGGCATGTCCTGCCACTTTTGAACCCTTAGCTTTTTTGACCGCTATGCTTTCATTATAGGCTGCATCGTATTGTAGCGGGCCATCTACGAGAATATCTGGACGTTTTTGTTTGATATAGTCGATAGCTTTTCGCACTTTTTCTACATCTTCTCCACTGCCTGACTGTAGTGTGCTATAGCTAATCATCGCAACTTTTGGTTCTATGCCAAAGAGTTTTGCAGAATCAGCGCTTTGGATGGCGATTTCTCCTAATTGATCGAAACTAGGATTGGTGTTGACTGCGCAGTCTCCATAAACTAAAACTTGAGTTTCTAAGCACATAAAGAAAATAGAAGAGACTAAAGGGCAGTCAGGTTTTGTCTTGATGATTTGTAGAGCAGGTCTTATAACATCTGCAGTAGGGGTGTTAGCTCCAGCAACAACTCCATCTACTACCCCTTTATGTAAAAGCACCATAGCTAAGATGATATTGTTTTCAAGAAACTCCGAAGCCATTTTAGGGGTGATATTGCGATGCCTTCTTATGTAGACTAGATCTTCAATGTATTGATCACGAATTTTATCAGGATCGATAATGGTCAAGTTTTTGGGGATATCTAGTCCCATGGATTGGCTCAATCTATGGATTTCCTCTTTTTTTCCAAACAAGGAAACATTGGCTATCCCTTTCATACAAGCGATGATCGAAGCTTCAATAATTCTTACATCACTTCCTTCAGGAAGTAGAATGTGCCGCATGTGCTTTTTGGCTTTTTCCATTAAGGAAAACCGAAAAGCTGCTGGAGTGAGATGTCTTTCGATTTGTTTATTTGGAAAATCTTTGATCCAGGTGGTGTGGATGTGTTCTGCGATGTGTTTTTGAGAAAGGGCTTTTCTTTCAAGATCGTCTACAGGAATAATGAAGCGGTTGAATTTATCTAATTTCAAAGAGGTAGTAAAGCTATCCTCATCGGTAAAAAGAGCTGGAAGTCCTGAAGAAAATGCTTTTTCACAAAGACCATACACTTCCTTAGGGATCTTGAATCCTGACGTCAAAAGAATACCGGCTACTTTAATACCCCTAAGCTCAGCAAGGCAAATCGCAAGCAAAATATCGACGCGATCTCCGGAAAATACAATCAACGAGCCGGGTTTGATTGCATCTAGCATGTGGCCGACAAGCTTATCGGCAATCAAGATAGAGCTAACTCTTCTTGTTTGAATATCGCCATCATTGAGTACATCAAGTTTTGTATGTGGAAGTAAATCTTTTAGGCGAAAGGCTAAAAGATCTTCTTTCCAAGGGATTTGTCCTAAAATAGGAAGCTCAAATTTGAACTGATCTTTTTGTTTAACTTTATTGACTATACAGCCAAGTACGCGGTGTTTATCATATTCATGAGCATGAATTTTTTGCTGAGGTGTTGTGACGAAAATCACGTGGGCATCTAAAGCTAGAGCGATTTGAGGATTGAAGATAGAAGAAGAAGGTATGACTAAGACGTCTTCTTTTTCTTTATGGATAGCTTGGATAAACTGATCGATTACATGATCTTCTCTTTCATCTGAAATAGAAAGAGAAAGCTCTTTTGCCATAATGCCTTGAGATAAAAATGCGTGGACTAATCCAGTTGCAACTGAAGAAAATCCTGTTCCAACTCCTGTAGGTACAATCAAGATGACAGTAGGCATAACACCTCTTGCATGATCATTTTCTCTTCATCTGTAGGAATCACAAATATGGGTAAAGATGCACTTGATGATATAATTCCTAAGTGGTGCTTGCCGTGTTCTAGATTTTTGTATTTGTCGATGTGAAGATCTAAAAAGGGGATACGCTCAATGATTTTTTCTCTGATGATCGCATCATTTTCTCCGATCCCTCCGCTAAAAACTAGAGCATCTAAAGAGCTTAGATTTGTTCGCATAGAAGCAATGGTTTTTGAAATGCTGTGAACGAACATATCGATCGCTAGATGAGCTCTTTCTGATTTTGCTTCGTGGAGCTTTCGCATGTCGTTCGAAATGCCTGAAATGCCTAAAAGGCCTGATTTTCTATTAAGTGCTAACATGGCATCTTCAACGCCATTTTTACAATCTTTGGCAATAGTTTCTACAATAGAAGGGTCAATGCTGCCAGAGCGGGTTCCCATCATGACCCCTTCAAGAGGGGTAAATCCCATGGAGGTATCGACACTTTTTCCATTTTTGATGGCTGTGATGCTGCAACCGTTACCAAGGTGCGCTGTGATCAAAGAGCATTGATCGACACTCTTTTGGAGTTTAAGCGATGCTTGATGCATCAAATATTCATGACTTATGCCATGAAATCCGTAGCGGCGTATTTGGTGATTTTCATAATACTCATAAGGAATTGGATAGATATGGGCAAAGTGGGGTATTGTGTGGTGAAATGCGGTATCAAAAACAGCTACTTGGGGTAGGTTCTTTAATATGGATTGCATAATCTCTATCCCTAGAATATTTAATGGATTATGCAAAGGTGCTAGGGAGGAGTAGCTTTTGATTTTTTCTAATATAGAGGCTGTAATGAAAGTAGGCTTATGAAAATCAGGACCTCCATGCACTACTCGGTGTCCTACGGCGATAAGCGAGTGTGAAGCTTTAAATTTTTCTGCAAGCTTTGTTAAAGCAGCTTCGTAATTTTCTTTTTGAAGGTTTTGAATAACATTGGTCTCAATTTGTTTTTGCTGTTCAAACAAGGAATACTTGATTGAGGAGCTTCCACAGTTAATTACAGCAATTGTCACTTAAACTCCTTTAAAATCAAGGGTAGGACATCAACGATATTTGGCGACCAAGAAAGGCCGCGCTGATAGACGACTTTTGATGCAATGTGTGAAGCAATTGTGGCCTTTTTCTGGATATCTGGTAAATTCTTGATGATGCGTTCGCTGAACTCATTTTTCAGAAGTGGGGGATGATAGTCTAAAAGAGCTAGTATCAAGGGGTGTTTAGGATCTTGTGGAAGTTCTACATCCATCAAATGGTCGAGAATTTGATAAGTAAAGGTATTGATTTTCTTAGAGACAAGATCAGATAGTTCTGTGAGGGGTTTATTGGTTTCTCTACGGCTTCTTAAAAGTAAATTCGCTTCAAGGCTAGCTTTTTCCTCAATGTGGGCTAATATTTCAGGCATTAGTCTTTGTTTAAGATCTAAAAATTCCTCTTCTGAGAGAATCAAACCGATAGATACCTCTAAAGAAGAACAGATGACACCCCCTTTATTGCAGGAGCTATCTTTAAAAATGAGAACACCACGATCTTCTAAAGCTTTTCTTGCTTCTGGCGTTAAATAGAGATTGGCTCCTTCTACAATGGCTTTAGATGTGGGTATTCCTGATGGGTCAAGGTAGTCTACATAGTTTTGCGCGTTGAGCGTACGGGGCCTTCCTCCTGCAGGGATGAACACATCAGCTTGTACTTTGTGAACATTTTGGCGATAGATTTGGTGCCACTCATTGCCGCTAAGCCAGTTCTTTTCGAGTTTATCACCCTCTTTTTTCCAAAATAAGGTGAGCTGTTGATACTCACTTTCATCTTTGCGGGTCAAAATATCGAGCAAAAATCCACCTGAATGGAGTTTTTCAGGAGGATAGTGAGAAATGGGCTTGCCCTGTTTAAAAAGCTTGACGAGTTCATCAAGACTTAATCCGATGGGATCGTATATGGTTCCAGATCCGTCAGTAACAGCTAGAAGTCGAGCTGTGTTTGGGTAGAATCGGTACAGATTGTATATCTGATTACCAGCAACGTCTCCGTCAGGGCCGCCCGAAATTTTTACTCTGAAGATATCTTTATTGGGATTGATACCATTAGACTCAAGAGCTTTATGCATGTAAACATTGACGCCAAGAGAGGTAACTCCATATTCTTTATGGTTGATACCTATTTTTGGCTTACTAGAAATAAAAGCTTTACCTGGCTTGTACTCTACGAGTTTTGCATGTTCTGCAATCCATTCGATCATACAGTTATGCATATTTTCGTCAGGGCCAAGATAGATGTACTCCGGTTTTTTCCAGTAATCTACCACATCTTTGGCTTTGAGTGTGCCGTCATCTTCGCAGTTGATCAAGGTTAAAAGGCTATGCACATAAGAGCGCTGGCTGTGGTAAAGATAGACTAAACGTTGTTCTTCTTGAAATTTAGAGATCTTTTGCTTGATCACTTCAGGTTCAACTTTAGAATTCAAAAGCTCATTTTGATAGATCTGTGTTTCTAGTCGTAAATCATCAAAAGGCTCAATAAATATCACTCCTTTTGCGCCACCTTCTGGGATGTCTTTATTCTTTTTTTGCTGTGTATAAGCTAAATTGTAGCACTCTGAAAAAATGTTGATGCGCTCCCATGCTGCTTGCTCATTCCTATAAGGGAAAATGGTGCGAAGACCACCTCTTGAGAGTTCTTTGAAGCGGATATGGAAGCCGATAAACGACCTTCCCTTCATAAAAAATATGGCATAAGGCAGCTCTGGAAATTTATCTTTTCTTTCATAAGGTGCTGCATCTAAATATAAAGGATCGAGTCTAAAACTATGGGCACTCTTATTGGCTCGATAAAAGTTTGTCTTCAGCGTGAAGTGAACAAAATTCATCGCTGCAAATAAGATGTTTTGTCTTCTTGTATCTAAAGTGATATTGCCTGTATCGATTTTTGATACCAAAGAGAGAAATTTCTCCCTCTTTTTTTCATAAGCTAAGATGTTATGTTTTTTGGGATGGAATTTTGCTTCAAAAGCCTCGCATAAAAGCTCTGTAAGCTCAGGGTGACGACAAATCCCTTCTTCAATGTTGTAAGCTGAATAGACGTTGTTATCTAAATGCAAAAGGAACTGGTGTACAAAATGGGTTGTCGATCTTAAGAAATTGGCCATGTTGCCGCTGACCGGGAGTCTTTCTATAAGATCTTGATCTTCAAAATATTTAAGCGTGCAAAGCTCTTGAAAAAAATCCTCTAAATCTGTAACTTCCCAAGCAGCTTTATCATTTTGCCCATGAATAGCTAAAGACATGACCAGTATGCTAGAGCCTGAGTAGGGGTCTATGTAAGAAGAGTTGACTCTTGTCATTACGAGGTTGTGTCTATAGATCATTTTTGCTAAGCGGTAGAGAAAGTTGTACTTAGGAGTATTTTTCCAAGCAAAAACGATTTGTAAAGAGGGGATTTGGCGCTCTTTCCAATCTTCATTTTTACGCATTTCATACTGCAAATTGTCTCTATCTTGCGCTCTTTGAAACATTTCTATCGCAATTTGGAGCCTTTCCTCATTCATTGTACGCAAGAAGCGATTGCCTAGTTTTTCTAAAATCTCTTTATGCTCATGAAAATTGGGATATGAAGAAGTATCTACTGGCTGCGTTTCAATCTTTGTAAAATGAAGGATCGCTATTCTAAGTTTAGCGCTAGCTTGCGGTAAAGCTGTGTCAGATATATAGGTTTGGTAGTGCTTGATTCCAAAGGAGCTGAAATGTTTAAGGATCTGGACATCTGCTTCAGTATTATCTAGACAAAGAACAATCGAACAGCCCGGAAAGTGGATTTGGATGAAATTGTTTTGCAAATGCAGACCCATCAAATTGTGCGTTATTGTCCGTAGATGCGCTTCTTCGAAATCTTCAAATAATGTGGGAGGCATGTGCTTTTCTAGCCATAAATAATGCTCTTCAAAGAGTTTAGACTCTTGACTTATGGCGCTTATGAGCTTTTCTTTAGATAGTTTTGACATAGCTTCAAGATAGAAAGTCCTTAGTTTTTTGCAAAAATATTTTATACTTTTCATCAAATTACATACTTTATCTCTGTAGCTTAAGGGTTTATACCTAAGAGAGAAAGTTAGCTTTTACAAGTTTCATCAAATTTTTAAAAAGTGATGATAAATAAAAGTTTATAAATATAATCATTTTTATAAATAGTTTCTATTTTTTAAGGATTTTGGGGAGGTTTTTTGGATACACCTTGTTATACATCTTGGATTTTTACTGCTTTAGGGGTGGTCGTTCCTTCGCTGCTTTTTGTTTTAATGCTCCAGATCTGGGCACGAAAAAAAACTCATGCTGATGTATTAAGAAAACATCACGACGTGACAGGCTTCACGTTTAGCATCATCGGCGTTCTTTACAGTGTGATTTTAGGGTTTACCGTAGTAAGTTCAAAAGATCGTTACAACAATGTAGAACAAAATATTTTGACAGAGACTTTTTCTATTAGCGATCTCTATAGAGATGCTGGATACTTTTCTATTAAGGAACGAGATCTCATACGTAATTATTTAAGATCTTATGTAAAGGTGGTTACAGAAAAAGAGTGGAATATTCGCGATGAAACTCCTATCTTCTTAGAGTCTGATCGAATTGTAGAAAAACTCTGGGACGTTTATTACAATATAGAGGTCAAAAATACCAAAATGGAAATTTGGTATGGCGAATCGATTGCCAAGCTCAATACATTCATCAATGCGGGTCTTGCAAGACAATTTAGCGCTTCACAAAGACTTGGATCGATGATGTGGTGTTTATTGATCAGCGGGGGAATCATCACTGTTGGTTTTATGTTCTTTTTTGTGATTGAAAACTTTCGCATTCAGATTCTAATGACAGCTCTTTTAACAGGTTATCTCTCTTTTATGCTGTTTTTGATCTATAGCCTTGATTATTTAACAGAAAGTAGGCCTACCTCATTTGTTCGCTTGGTTGAACTCTTTGATGAATGGGATAATGGCGTGTAGCATACGTTCTTTGCTTTCTTTTTTCACTCTTTTTTTATGTTTATAATCAATGATTTAGAGATAAATCTTTAGTTTTCTTTGAAAAATATCCATTAGCATGCCTAATACAGATAATACTGTTCATTTCAAAGCTTTTGGTGTTTAAGATATGAACAATTTAAAGAATGTATATAGGCACGTTGTTGTCATTTAAGGGGAGTAGATCTTTTAGGAAAAGATTCTGATTTTATCTACGTAGAAGGCGTAAGCTATTGAGCCCGACGAGTACAGTGCCTCCTTCGTGCAAAATCACAGCGACCCAAAGGGGAATGTATCCAAGTAAAGAG
>Ga0194118_10006443_pt1 | contig 11712 bp, 10 predicted proteins | sample TA2MahsurfametaG_2_FD_148662 | JGI IMG/M metagenome (GOLD analysis project Ga0194118, IMG submission 148662) | Freshwater microbial communities from Lake Tanganyika, Tanzania - TA2015013 Mahale N5 surface | ecosystem: Environmental > Aquatic > Freshwater > Lake | place: Tanzania: Lake...
TACGTGAGAGTAGTGTCTAGCTTCTGTCTCATACTCTACGTGGCTGGTGTTAATTGTAATACCGCGCGCTTTTTCTTCTGGCGCATTATCAATCTGATCATACCCTCTAGCCTTTGCAAGACCTTTCTTTGAGAGATATGTTGTGATTGCAGCTGTAAGTGTAGTCTTACCATGGTCCACGTGACCGATGGTACCTATATTTACGTGTGGTTTTTCTCTTTTAAATGCTTCTTTAGCCATGTAGACTTTTCCTCCGATATGTTATTCTTTTGCCCAGAACAGGAATCGAACCTGCGACCTCTTCCTTACCATGGAAACGCTCTACCGACTGAGCTATCTGGGCATGTTCCTGATCTGTTTTGCGAAAGAGGCTTTTTCCTCTCTTGCTAATTAAAGCAGAATGGCGAAAGCATAATATTCTCTTAAAAAAAACGCAAGCAAGATTTTCATTTTTTCCTTTTCAGTACCCAATTCCTATGAAAATCGTTATATCAAGGCAAAAAACCTATATATATCAAGTATTTTGCTAGAAGAAAAAGATCAAAAAAAATGAGAGCCTTTATTATGAAAAAAAGAAGATTAGTCCTACCCTTGATTCAAGGGCAGAACCTCATATTACCTAAATTTTAGATGACTACCCGCGCTGGCGGTAAATGATGCGGCCTTTTTCAAGATCGTATGGAGACATTTCTACACTGACTCTATCTCCTACGAGTACGCGAATGTTTCTCATGCGCATTTTTCCGCAAAGGTGCGCTTTAATAGTGTGTCCATTGTCTAGTACAACAACGAACATCATATTTGGAAGAAGTTCTTGTATAACTCCTTCTACTTTTATCGTATCTTCTTTCTTTGACATATGCTAAACTTGTTTGAATAAATGGGCTATTCGATAACCCATGTGAATAAAATTTCAAAAAGATGCTAACATGGAAATTGATTTTGCTCAATGTTTAAAGAGACAAGAGGATCTAAAAGAGTTTTTTCCCGCCTCTTTAACCTCTGAAGAAAAATATTTTAAAATAATTTCTTTCGGAAGCCGCTTGTCAGCCTTCCCCCCTGAAGAAAAGAAAGAGGAAAATAGAATCACAGGCTGTCAGTCAATCACCTTTTTAATTGGTCAAAAAGAAGAGGGTAAAATATTTTTTAAAGCATACTCTGAAGCTCTTATCACAAAAGGCGTAATAGCCCTTTTAATTGAAGTTTATCAGGGGCAAACTCCTGAAACCATACTAAAATGCCCCCCTCATTTTTTACAAACCCTAGGAATTTTTGCTTCATTGTCACCAACACGTGCGCAAGGTTTAAAAAGTTTTTATGAGAAAATGTTAAAAATAGCCGTTAAAAACTTTTCTTTATCTTAGTTTGATCTTGTTTTTTTCTTAATATTTAAATATAATTAATCGACAAAAATAAAAAAGCGAGAACCTCTGATGGCGATTAATATACATCATAATTTAATCTCTGATAATCTAAAACCACTAGATTTGACATATACTCCAAGCAGGGAATTGAACGCAGAATTCGAGGAAGTTCCTAAAAAAAAGTTTGAGGATCTAAGCTCTCAGGCATTTTTGAATAGATTTCTATCGATTATTTGTACTGTAGCATTTGCAATCATCGGAGTTGGAGCAATGGCTGTAACTGCTATTTTTGCTCCTATAGCTTTACCTTTTGTCCTTCTTGGCGTTTTAGCTACCATCCCACTGATCAAACAGTATGTTTACGACTATTTTGAATCTCAAAGAACAATAGCTCTAGACAGTTCAGATGTACAAAAAAAGGTTTTGGATGAACTTTCACTACTAGAGAATCAAACTGAGGAAGAATTAGACCAATTTATTGATGAATTAGGCTTAGACAAAGAAGCATACCACGCGAATCCCGATAAATTTAAAGCAGTAGCTGCAGAATATAAAGGAGCTCTTAGCGCTCTTGAGCAGGCCCTTGAATCTTCTAATATTGAAATGACAAGGGTTGATGAAGCAATAGCACGAGAAATTGATAATGAAACACAAGCTACTCATTCAGGGCAGCCCTTTTCTTGCCAAAAAAGGATGAATCTTATTGAAGCGCATGCAGAAAGAGAAGCTCATGAGTATAAGATTACAGAAGTAAAATTACTTGCCTTAAAAGTAAAGGCGGCGTGGTATCTACATCTTCTAAGAAATACCCACTACCCTAGATCCTGTAATGAAGAGATCTTTATGTACAAAATCCATGCTATGCATAGGTCTCTGAACAGTTCAACATCCAACCGCCTACCTAACCACCTTAGAGATCCTTATCTAGGCTTAGAAAACGGGGAAATTCTTTCTAGAAAAGCTGTATATCAACTTTCTATTGATGATCTATCCTACGTTTTTAGTAGAGGCGCTTATGCTGTTGAAAGAGTATTTCAAAACTCACTGGCAGCTCAAGACAATCAATTATACTTAGTAGATCAAGACGAATTAGATCTTATCGCATAAGATCAACAATTTTCTAGAAAAGATCCCTAAATTCTGATTTTAGGGATCTTTTTTTGCATTCCGCCTGTGATATGCAGTTTATGATCTTGAATCAAAACATTTGTCTCAAGACGTACACCAAATCGATCCGTTAAATAAATACCAGGCTCAACAGAATAGCAAGTATTAGGAAGAATCTGACGAGTATCATAGGTTTCATAGCTATCAAAATGGGCTCCCATACCATGCAAGACTGTGTCGATACTATGACCTAGTCGATGGATAAAACACTCTCCATAACCTGCCTTTTCGATAACACTTCTTGCAACTTGATCCACTTCATATCCGTACACAGGATCTTTATTTTCTATACGTGAGCGCAAAAATTCTATCGCGTTTTCCTGAGCCATTAGCACAATTTGAAAAATTTCTTCGTAATAAGGATCTATGACATCGCCAACAAAACATACTCTAGTAATATCTGCATAGACGCTATCTGGTTCATTTTTTCTGCACCATAGATCTATGAGTAACGGCTGACCTTGCAAAATGGTGGCTTTTTCACTTTTAGGTGCATAATGTGGATTTGCGCTATTTTTACCAAACGCAACTATAGGTGGATGGTCTGTTATACAGTGATGACGCTCAAAATACTGAAGAATTTGTTTTTGTAAGCCTTTTTCTGTATTAGATTTAGGATTTTCATAAACTTCTTCAATAGCTCCTTGGACAACTGATGCTGCATACAAATGGCTTTGTATTTGCTCTTTAGTTAGAGTCGATAATAGCAATTGAATCAGCTTTTGAGATGATGACACTTTGAATCCAAGGCTATGTAATAGCGAAATGGTACCGCCATCGGTGTACGAAATAGTGGGGATCTCTTGAGAAATTTCTACTGCTATATTAGCCTTATAAGGGATAAAAGTTTTTAAAAGCTCTTGAAATTCTCTCCACCCTGCATAATAAACAGTTCTTCCTTCTATATGACTAAGCACATCTTGTTCTATTTTATGAACAACTTTGACAGGCTCACCCTCTTTGGGGCAAAAATAAAAAAAACGCCTTGTAATGTGTTTGCTGTTTGGAATCTTTAAGATCCGTCTTGCTATCGGATTATCTGTAAGAAGCCATCCATCGATGTTTGTTTGTTTAAGTGCGGACTGAATATTTAGTGATAAAGACATTGTATAATACTTGATGCTGCAACTATTCTTAATTCTTGGAAAGGTTTATGAAGGATATTGAGCAAAAAAGGGATTGAGTCTCTATCTCCTATAGCGCCTAGTGCATTTAGGATATACACTTGATGGTCCCACTCCACTTTTTCAAAAGCATTCTCTAAAATCCCTTTTACGGAAGTATCTTTAGCAAAAAAAGCAAGCGCCAGCGCTGCCTGAAGAACTACTCTTTCATCTTGGTCATCTAAAAGCTTTCGAATTAGTTCAATAGCTTGGAAACTCCCCTCTTCTATGAGAACACCCGCAGTGGATCCTATAATAGCCCAAATACCCTCTTGAAGAAAATTTCTGATCGCTTCTTCTGATTTTTCATAACCTACGATTGTTAAACGATTTAGAATATCTAATCGGGTAAATTGATCGACAAGAAGCGGATATCTTGGGATGTGTGGCACATGTCTTTGCTGACTGGGTTCTAAGGAAGCAAAAATCGGGTGCTCGTGGTGATCAAAAGCAATTTGCTGCTTGGTTTGTTTTAAAAAACCGAATAAGTAATCACATGCTACGGAGACATCTGTTCTTTGACCCAGCATGCCAAGAGCCAGATTTGCTTTGACAAATGGATCTTGTGCTTCATAAAAATGCTTTTGCACATAGATTGAACCAATGAATCCGGTAGAAGAGAGGACTGATGCAGCTAAGCGCCGATTTCTCGGTTCTTTGCAAGAAAGCCAATCTGCAAAAACTTTTGCTGCTTTTGGCGCATCGTATTGCATCATTACCCATGCGGACGTTAAAGAAATAGCGGGATGAGGATCTTCTAAGAGCTTATCGATCTTAGATATGACTAACTCTTGCTTTGTATTATCAAGTTTCATGCTTGCTAAAAGCTTAAGAGCTGAAATGCGCACATAAAGCGAAGGATCTTCTATGAGCTGTAAAACTTCATCTGCTACATCATTCATCCTAAATCGCCTTACAAGTTCTAGCCCTAGCTGACGAAAACCTGTTCTAGCGCTTGAAAAAAGCTCTTTTCTTTCTCGTGTGCCAAGATTTTTATAAAAAGAAGCCATAGCTTTGATTGCTAGCATCTTTTCTTCTGCTGATGAATCTTTTGAAGAGAGAATATCTTCTAGAAGAGGCCTAGCTTCTTTTAAACAAAATCCTTCAAGGGCGCTTAGTGCTTCTAAGCGAACAAACCAATTCTTCTCTTCCTTGATAAGACGAATGAGCTCCAAACCTAAAAGTTTATCTCGATATTGCGCTGAAAGTCTAGCAGCAAGAGCTCTTAGATAAGCATTAGAAGAGCGAAGTGCATCGATAAAAAATGGCACAGCCTTTACATCATGCGTAAGAAATGCTCCCACTAATGCGTGCATATGTGTTGTTTGCGGCTGAAAAGTTCCATCTTTTAAAACTCCCCATGCCAACTCTTCTAGTAGCGAAAAATGATTTTTAATGTCTAAATTTTCTAAAGAAGAAAATTTTTCAAACATCGCTAGCGCTTCTTGAGAGCGGCCGCTTCTTGAATATGCTTTGATCAATGATGCGAGAACTTCTTTAGAATCAGGAAAAAGCGAAAGACCCATTTTCGCTTCATCAATGGCAGCATTGAAATCCTTGATAACAAGTTGAGCTTGTATGCGGCTCACAAAATCATTTTCCGTTGCTATTGTACCCGCTAGAAGAGAGTTAAAGCATCCGAAAATGATTAAGGAGTGTTTAAGCAAAATTTTCCCCCATGGTTCTTCCTGCCAAAAAATGGATATGCAGATGAAAAACAGTCTGCCCTGCATCAGGTCCGTTATTAACGATTAGACGATAATCTTCAACACCTAATTTTTTAGCAATATTTTGCGCTGCCATGATCATTTTAGGCATGTAGATCTCAAGATCTTGATGATCCATCTGTTGCAAACTAGGAACTGCTTTTTTTGATATTATCAAATAATGGTGGGGTGCTTTTGGATAGATATCTTGGATCACTATCACAAATTCATCTTCTAGTAAAATTGTTGCGGGCAATTTTCTAGCAATAATTCTTTCAAATATAGTTTCCACAAATGAGCTCCAAGGCTTTAATGGCGTCTTCTTTTGTTTCCCAAATAGATATAAATCTCTCTTTATGACAAAAAATGGAACCTTTGATTCCCGAAACGTTTGCTAGATCATGATTGGTAAGTCCTGCCCAGTCTATAGGCAAAGGAACTCGCACTTTCATCCTCTCTTCATAAGAAGGAGGAATACCTCTTAGCTTCCAATGATTTCCTGAAGGCATAATCACAAATTCTGCAGTGTGATTTTCACCACCCATTTCAAAAAAAGACTCAAGCCATGGAATTGGTTCATCAAAAATGAGACATCTACTATTTTCTTGCATCACTTTTGCCACTTGCTGCTTACAAGAGCTGATATAGATAAATCGCTCTTTAGTGCGTAAAAGAAATTTACGTACAAATCCTACTGCTTCAAAAAACGCCTTATCCAGTTCTTCTTTAGTAGCTTCATACGATGTAGGAATAAAGCTAGAAATTACATTCGAAAACGTGCAAATCCCCACAGGAGCGGTATAAGCACCGTTATCTATCAAATCTACGCCATGTACGAGGTTTCTATCTAAGTACTCTGCATATTCGTGCGAAAAGATCTTCTGATTTTTCAGGTATTTGAGAATCATGCCAGCACTACTAAGACCTTCTTTATAGTCCGCTTGATGATGATCGAATCTTTTTTTCTCTGGATCATAAACACCACCAACATCACATACAAAATCACATTTAGATAGCAATCTTTCATCTCTTGTGCGGATCACTTTTGAAATATCAACTAGACCAGCTTCGACTAGCAAAGCCACTGCAGTTACTTCATCAGCATGAAAGGTTCCATCATGTATACCACAACTCATCATAAGGCCCTCACAGGTTCTAATATCGTTCTTTGGCGGAAATGGGCATCCCACATTACTCTAAAAGAAGGGCAGCTTTTATAAAGCTCTTCTTTAGTCCCTTCTGCTATTTTGATTCCATGCTCAATGAATATGATCTTATCAACGTGCTCTATGGTTGAAAGCCTATGAGCTACTATGATTTGCGTAATCTCTCCGTGAAGAGATTCAATCGCCTGTTTGATCTTATTTTCACTAATAGAGTCTAACGATGATGTAGCTTCATCAAGAATTAGAATCGGAGCTTCCTTAGCTAAAGCTCTAGCGATCGCAAGCCTTTGCTGCTGACCTCCGGATAGATTCTTTCCTAGCTCGGCCAAGACTGTATCGTACTGATCTTTTAAATCTTCAATAAACTCGTCGGCATGCGCTTTTTTAGCAGCTGCTTTGATTTTGTCCATGGAAAGATTTTGCCCGTAGGCTATATTTTCTTTTACGCTGTCACAAAATAGAAAAGGCTTTTGGGAGACATAGGCTATTTGCCGGCGAAGTGATTCTTGCGTATATGCACTTAAAGGTCTTCCATCGATTTTGATAGAGCCTTGATTGATGTTATAAAGCCTTGGAATCAGCTGCAGTATCGTGGATTTTCCTGAGCCAGTCGCTCCAACAATAGCAACGCTTTCCCCTTTTTTGACTTGAAAGCTTACATCAGTTAAAATCCACTCATCTTCATAGCGAAACCAGACATGATCAAATTCGATCATGTGCTCAAATGTTTTAAGCTCTAGAGCATCGGGCCCATCTTGGATATCAGATTCGATATTTAGCACTTCAAAGAGCCTTTCTGCTGCAACAATTCCTCTTTGTACATTCCCATTTTCATCTGCGAATTTACGGATCGGTTCATAAAAAATATGCAAAAGGCCGCAATACACAACAAGCTCAGCTAGGCTCATTTTTAAACAGTAAAGCCCAAAAAACAAGATCGAAACTAAGCAAAGAGTTGTGACAAAATGCAGCGTGGGCCTTGTGAGTAGATCGTACTTATTCGTTTTACGCTCAAGGGCTTCCATTTGATCGTTTTGCTCTTTGTACTTTCTGAACGTGAAATTTTCCATCGAGAAAATCTTCACAGTCTGGATTCCGGCAAGAAAATCGATAAGAACTGAAGAGAATTTTTCCTGATTTTTTTGCAGCTGACGAGTAATTCTTTTTACCTTTCTTGTAATGAGTTGTATAGGCAAAACAATTAAAGGTACGCCTACAAAGATCACTAACGATAACTGCCAAGAAAAATAAAAACAGCACCCAAGAGTTGTGAGCATGATAAATGGAGTGTGCAAATAATTCGTGATCCAAGAATTTACCGAAAAGGCTATTTGGCTTGCATCACCCATTACTCTAGAGGACAAGCTACCTATGTTGTGCTGGCCAAAAAAGCTCATAGGCAGCATCTGTATATGCTCGAAGTATTGCTGTCTAAGATCTCTACTGATTTTGGTAGCTAAAGTTTTTGTCGTGTAGCGGGAACAAAAAAGAAAAATCGATTTGAATCCCGACACAAATAAAAGAAGCAAAAGGACTAAGGAAAAGCGGCCTTGCTCTAAATGAAGCTTTTGTTTTGCTCTATGCAGAAACTTGGTAACGGGATTAAGCCCTTTAGCCTGACTAAGATACAAAGATGCATCTTCTCTTGATATCGTACCTTTACCATTTTGATCTATCAGTTCCCAGCGAGAAAGAACATCTTCTTTGGAGATTTCCTTGTCTTGTTGTCTTCCGAATAGTGCAAAAAAATCACTGCTTGTGTTGACTACAACACCAAGAGCTACCATCTCCATTTGATCGGCAAGTGTTAATGTGAAAAGCGTGCAAAACGTCAGTATTAACCAAGACAGGTTCTTCTTTGTTTTGAGCGCTGCTTTGAGCAGAACTTTCATAGACCTCAGTATATACGCCTCTGGCTTCAATGTCCAGAGAGCTTTTTCCTCATAGGCAAAGTTTTATATCGCCTATCTTCTATTTAGGCTAATAACAAAAACAAATAAAGTTATCTATAATTAATAAAAAAACAGAACGGATATAATTTAAAGATATCTGTTTTTTGTAAGAAAAACCTCTTCATTAGGAAGAGGTTTTGATGAAAACGACTGACGGCAATTACGTTAGATATTCACTTCTTCTCGAAGAGGTAAAGAATGCAAATGTCCCATACGTCTAAATTTTTGGTAGCGAACCTCTAGAAGATCGCTGACATTGTATTTGCTTAAAAGCTCATGCTGCTCAAGAATAAAACTCTTTGCTCTTGAATATGTTAGCTCGTGATCATTGTGTGCGCCACCTTCTGGCTCTTCGATAATCTCATCTACTATGCCTGCTTTGATGAGCTCCTCCGCATGGATTTTTAACATCTCTGAAGCTCTTGCATTCATTTTAGTATCTTTCCATAAAATCGATGCACACCCTTCTGGGGAAATAACAGAATAATAGCTATGCTCTAGCATTCCAATAACATCTGCAACACCTATTCCTAAAGCTCCTCCTGAGCACCCCTCTCCAATCAGTAAAGCTATGATAGGCACCTTTAACGCAGCCATTTCTAGTAGATTGGTAGCGATAGCTGAACCTTGCCCTCTTTCTTCAGCACTCAGGCCAGGATAAGCGCCTGGCGTGTCAATAAGGCAGAGAATCGGTAACGAGAACTTTTCTGCAAGTTTCATCAGTCTGAGCGCCTTTCTATACCCTTCAGGATGCGGCATTCCGAAATTTCTTTTTAAACGGCTTTCAGTATCAAATCCTTTTTCCTGCGCTATAACTACAAACTTTTTCCCTCCTATGGATGCAAATCCCCCAATGATTGCCGGATCATCTCGATAAAGGCGATCTCCAAAAATCTCTGTGAATTCTTCGCACACTCCTGCTAGATATCCTACAGATCTAGGTCTTTTAGGATCTCTACAGATCATCACTCTTTGCCAAGGGGTAAGTTTTGTATTATTAGTCATAATTAGCCTCTTTACTCATAGGAAGAGTTACACTCTTCATATCTTTCACGATTTCTACTACTGTAGGTTTGCTAATCACGATAGCAAACACCTCTTCTACATCTTCTTTTTTTAAACGGATGCATCCATCGCTTGTATATTCACCAATCGCGAATGGATCTTCGCTAATGCGTCCTGTAGCTTCTTCAAATACGCAAGGAACTCCATGAATGCCGTACCCTTTTGCTCCATCTGAGCAATTAGCAAGCTCTTCACCAAAAGGGATCCATCTAGTGCCGAAAATATTGATCATTTCGATACGCTGATTTTGATAAAAGCCTTGCACGCCAGGGCGATACACGGCAACTTTACTTCCTAAAGAATACTTTCCTATTGGGGTAAGTGTTCCTGATGGCGAATCTTCTTTCTTTCTTCCCACTCCTACGCGGTAGGATTTGAGAAACACCCTTTCGTCACGATCTTTATCTAAATAGTAAAAATGCATTTGGCATGTCGAAAGGTCTACTAAAAGGTAAAATTCAAAATTTTTATCCTGTCGAAAAACGTTAAATTTATCGCCAGGGGCTACTTTTTGCGTAATATAGTCTGTTTTTCCGTTGAGGCTTCTTGCAATAAAGTGACGTGATGTTCCGTAGTATGTAGCATAATCTGCTATCCATGCAGGTCGACCTTTCAGCCAAGATACTCGGCTGCTGTAAGTCACTGTTTCAACAATCGGAAGTTTAGACTGCCCTTTTACAAAAAGACTCTGTACTCTGTCTATAGAAGGGATTGGCTCTAATTCTTTGGCTTGAGGGATCTTTTTTTCTTCTTTAGCAACAACTTTTTTCTCTTCTTTAATGACAATCGGAGCTGCTACAGGGACTGCTTGAGGCATAATAGCAGGCGCTATTTCTACTTTTTTAGGCTCTTCAAGGGGCTTTTTAACCGTAATATCAGATTGCTGTTTTTTCTTTACAACTGCAAGAGTAGCTATACCACCAAATAAAATCAGACACGCAATAAAAAAAACTCGAAAAATAGACACTTTAGACTCCCTCAAATACTCTTATATATTAAGGTAGATCTATTTAATTAGCCATTCATAAATTTGATTACAAGACTTTATAGTATGAGCTACAAGAAAATCAGCTCCCCAGAAATGGTCCATTCCTGCTAGGGGAATCACTTCTTGCTCTGTAGAAAATTGAGGTTCGATGGTAAGAAATTCTTCACCACAAGAAAAATGTATAGTTTCTTTTTGACCGACATATCGATCTAGAGAACTTGAATAAAGTTTCATTTGACGGCCAATTTGCGCCGATTTTGCCGAAACAAAAAAGACAAAAGCAAATCTTTGCTCTTTCTTTAGATGTTCAGTTTTTAATTGAAGCTTCCAACCGTGAGCTTCTTTTTTTAGATTAATATTTAACCAAACCCGTCCTTCATCTGACACATATGTTGCTAAAGTCCAGCCTGTAAAATGATCTTGTATAGATTCATTAGATCTCTCCAGGACATTAAAACCCCTTTCTATACCAAATCGATCTACTTCACCTAATGGAAAAAAATGTGGTCCAAACGAGACGATTTGGATCTTATTTTTACCAAAAGAGCCAAAACCCGTTTTATCGCCAAAAAGAGAAAGTGCCCATTTTCCTTCTTCTTGCCCATCTACTGTTAAGCCAAAAACTTTCCCTGATGATAACGTATCGAGTTCGAGCTGATTTTCATCGTTATTACAATCTTCTACTGCTTCAGCTATGAAATAGGTTAAAGGATCGATTTTTTCTAGTAGCTCCATAGGAAGCTTCTCAATTGCTCTAAAAAGAGCCTCTTTTTCCCTATATTCGCCACATACAGCAGAAAACAAAAGATAATTCCAAATGTAGTAATTTGCCTTACTAAAATCCTTTTCTTTCATCCAAGGACCAATAAGCATGTCTCCTTGAGTCATTAAAAGAGATTTTTGCCATGATGCAATGGACAACGCTACTTTTTTTGCTTTCTCATCCCCTGTTTTTTTGAAAACAAGGATAGCAATAAGCGCCAAAGGTATATATGTAAAGGGAGATGGAATTTTCACATCTTCTTCAAAAAGATCTTTATTCGCAAAAGGAAGAGCAAACTTTTCTACATCTACCGGAAACTCTTCTTGAGCTGTTTTTTCGATCATGACTAAAGCTAGATACGCTGCAGCTTGATCAAAA
>Ga0194118_10006453_pt1 | contig 11699 bp, 10 predicted proteins | sample TA2MahsurfametaG_2_FD_148662 | JGI IMG/M metagenome (GOLD analysis project Ga0194118, IMG submission 148662) | Freshwater microbial communities from Lake Tanganyika, Tanzania - TA2015013 Mahale N5 surface | ecosystem: Environmental > Aquatic > Freshwater > Lake | place: Tanzania: Lake...
TTCTTTGACGGTATGCGTCTTGCCTGATTAAATATATGTAACACTCGCAGAGGTTAGTTATGACTATTCAAGAGATGCTTCAAGAGATCGAACAACAAAAACTCGAAGATCTCTTGAATGGTTATACTGACCAAGATTTCTACGACGACTGTTTTACTCTACCAGAGGTAGACTATACCACTCAAGAGTGACAGTCTGACAAGTGGCACAGCATCCCACCAAACCGCTTCAAGGGGTGCCATACTAACGGAGTCAACCAAACAACCCAATGCATAACCGCTACGACATGCTCACTGCTTTCACTCGTGAAGAGATGGACGTTCTCTTCGATCTTGTGATGTTCCATGATGAGTGCCCAGATCACATCGACCAGGCAGTTTTTGATATGGTACAAGATAAAGTCCACGATGCCTATCAGGAGTGCATCTGATGCAATTCCAAATCGCCTACATTGAGTTCGACTTCGACGGTGAAGATGAGATGGATGCTTATGACAAAGATCGTCTAACTTCTGAGATGATTGGTCAAATCTGGGAGGCAGATGATGAAGATGATCTCATTGAAGAGATCACATGTGCAACTGGTTGGTGCATCAAATCCATCGACTATCGTACCATTCTGAAGTGAACATCATGAACCGCACTGAACTTCTGGATGCCTACATTGATCGCATCCTTGACAACATGTCCACCAAAGATCTGATGCGTTTGGTAGGCGACCAGATCGAAGAAAATCTCTCTGGTTATAGCGACGAGGAACTGATTGCAGAGGTTGAAGAATACTATCCTGAACTGCTGGAAGGTTGAATCATGGCACACTTCTGCATGCCCAGTCTGCCAGTCGTTAAGTCTGAACGCCGTTTGAGTGTGACAGTTCAACAAGTGGCACTCAGGTGGTTGATCGGTCGTCTGTCGGGTGTATGATTAGAGCATGAACAACCTCAATCAAACCCGCTTCACCGTCTACGTCCCTTCTGACCCCTGGGAATCCATGGACTGCGAGACCTGGGCAGAGGCGCAGCGCCTGCTCGCCATCAAGGCAGACGAGTTCGTCTACGCTGAGATTCGGAAGGATGGGGTGATCCTAGACGATCTCCAGATCCTGTGACAGTTGAGGCACTGTCCATCAGTGCCCACTACCCCACCCCTGACCGACTAGACTGACAGCATGACAAACAACCACTACGTGCAACAGATCCTCTCCCAAGGCAAGGAACCCAGCAAGGCGCCCGCCGCCCCTGCCACCTATCCCCGCGAGATCCACGGGCGAGTCTACCAGACCGAGGCAGAATACCGCGAGGATCTGCACGACTTCCTGAACGGCATGTGACAGTTGAGGCACTGTCCACTAACTGCCCCAAATCCCTCCTGGCGCTGCCATACTAACAGCATCAACACAAAACCAATGACCTTCGCAATCCAACCCAAGTCCTTCGGCACCTTCGATCAGCACGGTGCCGAGTTCGCCCCTGATCTCGACACTGCCAGGGACATCGCCTTCGATTGGTCAGTTGACGAGGGAGGCGCTCCTATGATCGTGTGGCGTCTCACCTCTGGCAACCCCATCGCCTGGTTGGAGGTTGTCGCCTGATGACCACGGACAACGACCTGCGGCGTACCATCGCCGCCATGCTGTGCTGCTCCGTTGGTGTGGTGGCGGTGTCATGGTTAGTCCATCTCCTGCCTGTGAGTGACTATCGTGTGCCACCTCCCAATCTGTCCCTCAGCACCCCCAACTGCACCCGCTGACCCTGTAGAATAACAGCATGAACAAAACCACCAAGATGACCCACGACGAACTGCTCGCCACCGTCATGGCAGAATACACCGCCAAGGTGATCCGCGAGGAGCAGATCCGTCAGGAGATCCGCGACGGCAAGCGCCAGATGGTCCAATCCACCAACTGGCACATCAGCGACCGCCACTGAGCGGCGCCGCCTGTAGACTAAACCCATCAACCAAACGAGACAACCCATGACGACCTACAACGGTTGGGCAAACTACGAAACCTGGAACGCTTCCCTCTGGGTTCAGAACGACGAGTTCCTCTACAATACCGCCAAAGCGTGCGTGACCTTCTGCGGTGCTGACGAGACCCCATGGCAGAAGTTCCAGCGGTGCATGATGCATGGGCACGTTGGGCGTCACATCGGGCAGACCCCCGACGGTGTGGCATGGGATGACGACAAGATCTGTGACGTGGAGATGAACTCCCTCATGGTCGATCTCTGATGCGAACCATCCTAGTCTGTGCGGCGGTCATCCTACTATGGGGACCGCTTCAACCCATCCGCTCTATGACAGCGCAGGCACTGTACACTGCAGGCGACCTGATCCAACGCTGACCGTCTAGACTGACCACATCAACACCCCACGCCATGAACACCAAGCAACTGCACAAACTTGCTAAGATCAACGGTTGGACTAAAGCACGCAACGGAGGAAAGCACTTCATTTATAAGCACGAACAACTGAATCTTCAGGTCACTGTGCCTTATCAAGTCAAGAACGATTTCATCGGCAAATTGATAGCGAAGCAACTCACAGTTTGAGACACAGGGGGCAGTTATTTTGCCCCCCCTTCGTTATACCCGAAGGGCCGAGCGGGTCCCATATCGCACCTCCCCTAACCTACAAAAGTATCCAGACGAGCGATAAATATTATTGAAATTGGTTTTTTGAAAACCTCTGTAAGAAAAAAATTTCCGCCAGAAAAAATCATGGAAAAACCCGAGTTTGAAAACTTTGATAGTATACTAAACAATTTTGATGCATTCTGCGATGCCTTTGAAACTCGCGCCGCAGAGGCATTTATGAGAGGAGATAACAGTAATGGAAACGTCGTTAGAAAAGCTGCAGAAAAACTTGGAGGAGAAACTCCTAGTGCTGTCGCAGAGATTAGAGAACCTGGAACAGAGGGTGACTCAGTTGGAGAGACCGACGATTGCGTATAGACGCCCGACAGGGAAAGAATACGAAACTTTGTCAGACACTCTGGATTATCTGCATAATAATGTAGAAGGAGTTAAAAAAGATTTACTAACAATTGCAAGAGCAGTCTAATGGCAGTACCCTGGATAAATCTCTTGGCACCAAACATGGGCGGTATAGGACCAATACAAAATCCAGACCGCCCTCGGATTGCCCAGCTAAAAGCAAAAAACGGTGTTCCATTTTATGCGGGTAGATTTTATCCAAAAAATTCTCAAACTCTTTTGCAGAACATATTAGGACTAGGGATATTCTCTGAAATTCCACCATGGTATACTTGGGAAAATATTCCATTATCTCAAATATGGATGGTAGCGAATTTCGAAGACGAACGTATCATATCCACACAGACTTCTATTGAAAGAATTGACGTATGGCCTCGCATAGAAGGCGATGACTTACCCCCATGGGAAAACACACTTCGAGATGAAAGGGCGCAGGAAGACGGGTGGGGGAAGATTACAGGTGTGAGTGGTACGGGATCAGTTTCGAACGTACTTGATGACTCTGTATTAGTTACTCAAAGTATAGGAGGACCACTTTTCCTTCAAGGATATGTGGGGATATCTGGCATCTCTGGAAGAGTTTCTGAATATGGATTTTATGATCAAGAGTTACATATTATTAATGGGCAGCGTTATGGTCAAGATTTGCGTACTGTTGCACAATCTCAAGGATATGATCCTAACAATTACTATGAGTCAGTTAGAATTCGTAATGATGGTGCTTGGATTAAAAAATCAACTTCACTACCATCGGATGGTATTTTGAAACTTGATGATGATAACGCAGATGGATATCCACGCTTACAGGGACCTGGGGAGTGGAAAAACACCGATTACCCTGCGCTCCGAACGGATTATAGAAATTGGGTGAATAGAAGATATGAAGATTCAAAAACTGTTGGAAATCCACAGTGGGACTTTCATACGCAGTGGTATGGGAACGAACGCTTACAACCAAGAGCAGGTCTAATTATGGGGTTTAAACCATCAAAACTGGATTGTATCGTGTATACAATTAAAGTATCATGTATATCGGTTATAGTTCCTGATGATCCTACTCCAGATAGTGTAAAGCAGGCATTAGAATTTTATAGCAACGAAGCAGTAGAAACTTTAGGAGCTAATTTGTTTAATAATATTTGGTATTTCTATTGGCCGATTCGTTTCAACGGTAATCCACAAGGAGATCGAGCAGATTATCTATTGAAAAGAGCAGGAATAAATAAGCTTAGTAATTCAGAATACGTTCCGTCAAATATATGAAACCTTTTGGATTAGCAGGTCAGGGTTTTTATGGCACACATGATATTCACATTCCGCCAACTTTTAACACACCAGGAGTAGCATACTCTCCAAATGTAAAAGTCAACGGATTGTTTGTGCATCGTTTAGGTGATAAATCAGAAGAGCACACTATTCCACCGCCTTTACCACCAACATATCATCCAGAATTTATTGTTGATGGAATTTATGATAGTGTTCTAGTTAATGGAAGACCAGTTGCTCCTCTTGGGGCATCAGTAACAAATACTGGAAAAGTTTTACTTGGCAGTTATTCTGTGTTTATTGGGGGAGGAACTTCAACTCCACCAGCTGCAGTAGCTAACACTCCATCTGTTGTCAAAATTAGTCCCAGGGCAGCTGGTGCTGCTCGTAACGGACATGTTATTGATAAAAATCTTAACGATATTCCTTGGGAACTTTTTACTGGTAATCCAGAAGATGTGTTATAATATAAAAGTAATTTAATTACATTCTATGGCAAAATCAAAAATCGGTCTTACAAAACCAACCTACATCGAAGGAGCACCGAAAAAAACAAGACAAGGACGTTCTATACATACACACCTAGGTGCAAGTTCACGTAATGGTCGTAAGAAGCGTTATCGTGGTCAGGGTAAAGGTTAAATAAATATTTGAGAGATAGCAACCTCTCTAAAAGTTCTGGAAACAGAATTTAGAGAGGTTTTTTTATATGGGACTATTTCCAGTAGATAAAAGTAATGATTTTATTGAAGAAGGCATGACTTTGATTACTGAAACTGATAGTGAAAAGTATTTGAAGCAGCATAAAAAAATGAAAAGGAAAGAGGAACTTTATCCTATTCCAGAAGATCGCTATAGTAAGGCATGTGGCGGTGCTGGTGGATTTGATGATTTTGTAGAACGTTGGCACGAGTGAATAAATAATAGCAGCCTTGCTGTGTCTAAATGCCTGAGTTTCAGACGTTCAAAGATTTGAGCGTTACTTTTAAGAAGCACCCAGTTACCGATGATCTTGTCACGGTAAAGGATAAAGCTGCGATCACACAATCAATTGTCAATTTACTCCTTACTAGTAAGGGTGAAAGAGCATTTCAACCAAATTTGGGATCATCAATTTATAGTACACTATTTGAACCATTAGATTATGGTACAGCAGCCATGATCAAAGGTGAAGTTACTGACGTAATACAGCGTTATGAAATTAGAATTAATATTCTTGAGGTTAGAGTTGTTCCAGATTTTGATTCTAATGGTTATTCAGTTGAATTAGTATATTCGATTCGTGGTAGAGAAGACACACCAGTAGCTATCGAATTCTTCTTAGAGCGTACTCGATAATGCCATACACCCAACTTGCTAATCTAGATTTTACAGATATCAAGACTGCTCTGAAGGAATATCTTAGAGCTCAGTCAGATTTTTCTGATTATGATTTTGAGGGTTCGGCATTATCGAATCTTCTTGATGTACTCGCCTATAATACTTATTATACGGCGTTCAATACAAATATGGTAGTCAATGAACTATTCATTGATTCTGCCACCTTGAGGGACAACGTAGTAGCGATTGCGAAGCAATTAGGATACAGACCCAAGAGTGCTACGTCTCCTACTGCTTACATTTCATTTAGTGTAACATATGCCAACCCAACAACAGATACACAATTGATTCTAAAGAAAGGAACGGGATTCGTTACTTCTTACAATAATATAGCATATAACTATGTTGTTTTAGATGATGTCAAAGCGCAAGTTGCTAATAATACTGCAGTATTTACAAATGTTCTTCTCAGAGAGGGAACTCAACTTACAGCAACGTTTACTGTAAACACTACAACCAAATCACAAAGATTTATATTAGACAACCCAAATATTGATACTAATACTATCAGAGTTAAAGTATTTCCATCAGGTGGATCTTTCTCTGAACCATATCTAGTATCTGATAATATCCTTGGAGTTGATAGTACATCAAAGATATTTTTCTTGAATGAGATTGAAGATGAAAGATATGAACTAATTTTTGGTGATGGTATTCTTGGTAAAAAATTAGAAAATAATACTATTGTAGAAGTTTCTTATCTATTGACATCAGGACCAGAATCAAATGGTGTAAAAACTTTTGTATATTCTGGAGTTTTGGAAAATCAAAACAATGCTAATCCTGCTCAGTTTAGTATTACTGTAGATTCTACTGTTGCTTCATCTGGTGGTGAAAACATTGAGTCTACAAAAAAGATCAAGTTTAATGCTCCAAAATCTTATGGTACACAAGATAGGGCAGTAACATCTGAAGACTATTCAGCTATTGTTAGAAATATTTACCCATCAACTAGTGATGTGATTATTTTTGGCGGAGAAGATCAAGTTCCACCACAATACGGTAAAGTTTTTATTGTTCTAAAACCAAATGATGCTGCATACCTGACAGCACTTACAAAAAAAGAAATTATTTCACAACTAAAAAAATATGTTGTTGCTTCAGTAGAACCAGTAATTGTAGATCCATCAATTTTATATGTTGAATTAAACAGTAAAATTTATTATGATGGTTTTATTACTTCAGATACTCCATCTCAAATTAGAGATAAAGCAATAACAAATTTACAAAACTATATTGCAAATTCTGATATTGAAAAATTTAATGGAAAATTTAGATATAGTAAAATTGTTGGCGTAATTGATGATTCCGATAAAGCAATCAATTCAAATATTACAACAGTTACAATGAGAAAGGATTTTTATCCACAACTCAATTCGACTTTCTATTATGAGATATGTTATCAGAATGCATTTGATAAAGATTGTGAAGATCCCGCTCTTTCCACTACTGGATTTAGGGTTACAGAATATCCAAATTTTGATGTGTATCTTGAAGATAGGGATGGCAAAATAGTACTATATAGTAAAGATGCTCTAACTGGTGAAAAAGTTATTCGTAACAAGGAAGTTGGCGATATTGATTATGAAAAAGGTGAATTAAAAATATATAATCTCACTATTATTAAAGGTAGTTTCTTTGATAATAGAATTTCGGTAAGAGTAAAACCGCTGTCTAATGACATCCAAGCATTCCGTGAGGTATATTTGGATATTGATATTCCAAACTCATCCTTTAGTGCATACAAAGAGTAAATAAATGGCAGTCAAGACCAAAAGAATTTCTACTCTTATTGAATCACAGCTTCCAGAGTTCATTTCTAATGAATATGAACTCTTTAGTAAGTTCATATCGAAGTATTACGAATCTCAAGAAGTACAAGGCGGACCGCTTGATATTATCAGTAATATTCAAAAATATCTAGATATTGATTACTATGAGAAATCTTTGCTGAAGCAAAATACTATTTTGACAGCAAGTATTAATAATAATGTTACTACTATCGAGATTGAAGATGCTTCTGGATTTCCTGATAAAAATGGATATGTAAAAATTAATAATGAAATTATTTTTTATGAGGAGAAGACAAATAATACTCTATTGAATTGTTCTAGAGGTGTTAGTGGGAATATTTCACTTGGAGACCTTTACGAGAAATCTAATTTTGTTGGTACAACTTCATCAAATCATTCATCTGGTGATTTAGTACTAAACGTTAGTAATTTATTTTTATATGCTATTATTAGAAATTTTGAATCACAATACCTTGGATCATTCCCAGAAAAATATCTACATGGCGAAGTAGATAAAAGAACTCTGATAAAAAATATTCAAAAGTTTTATAAAGCAAAGGGGACAGATAGTTCAATAAAATTTATTTTCAATACAATTGTTACTAAAGATAGTAGCAATAAACCATCCGTATACACACCAAAAGATTTTGTATACAAATCTTCCGAATCTGATTGGATATCTGTATATGCACTAAAAGTAAAAGTAATTAGTGGAAATCCAAAAAATCTAATTGGAAAAAAAATTGTTCAGAAAGAATCATCTGAATATGGTTATGCCTCTGCAATTGTTGATAATGTTTTTACAGAGGGAACATTAGATGGAGAAGTTATTTGGAATATTGTTTTAGCACCAGAGACTGTAAATGGTTTATTTTCAATATCAACTAAAACTAGATTAGAAAAAACTTTATCTGCGTCAGATCTTACTGGAAAAAGAGTTAATGTATTTTCAACGATAGGATGGGGAAAGACTGGCGAAATTCTTATTGGTGAAGAAATTATATCGTTTAGTGATAAAAACGTTACTCAATTTACTATCAATACAAGAGGGATTACTCCAGTTATACATGAGGTAGGATCAAGTGTTTATAAACCAGTAATAATATCTGGTTCAGGAGTTTCTTTACTAACTCTTGGCGTAGTATACAACCTTATTCCAAATGATTCCCATCCTCATGCATTTCCAGGAGATGAAATACAAATTTCTAGACCTGGATTTGAAACTGATGATCCCAAGATAGTTTTGACTGGAACAAATCAACCAAGATGGATATTAGGGCAAGGATCCCCAGTAAATATTCCAACGATACCATCACTAGAAACATCACTAAATCAAGTTTCTACAAATACTTCTGCTATATTTGCAGATGATCAATACTATTATATTACAAGTTCAAGTTATCCATCTTATAAAATCTTAGATGGTTCGATAGTTACACAAGAACTTCTAGATCAAAAAATTCTTCGTGTAATTAGAAAAGAAGCGATAAGAACAACCGAAATATATAAAACTCCAAAAAGAGACGTTGGTATTCTTCTAAATGGAGTTCCAATATATGGATTTAGAGATGAGGAAAGTATTCGTTTTGGATTATTAGAAAAAATTCAAATTGATACTCAAGGAACTGGATACGAAAAACCACCGTTTGTTCTCTTAGATGGAGTTCCAAATCAGGCAAGATCTGTTCTATCGGGACAGGTTGTTGAAAAAATTATTGTTGATACAAAAACTATTTTTCCAAGAACTCCAGAGGTTACAATCACTTCTGGCAGGGATGCTGTTGTTCGTGCCGTTGTAACAAAAGGAGAAGTTACTAGTCTTATCATCGATAATCCAGGAGAATTTTATTCTTCTCCTCCTATTGTAAGAATACGAGATAGTGCAGGTAGAGGAAGATTTGCTAATTATACTTCAATAGTCAATACTGATGGTAAAATAATAGGATTTGAAAAAAAGGATGGAGGTAACTTCTATAATCAAAATACAGTTATTGTAGATATCATACCAGTAGGTAAAGGAGCTAATGGAATTCCTTTTCTAAAAGAGTGGAATAAAAATCGATTTGTAAAATATTCAAATCAGTTAGATACTGAATATGGATATGTATTCCAAAATTATAATAATGTTTTAGAATACGGTTATGCACACGTAGGTAATCCTAAAGCACTTAGAGTTCTTTTAGATGATAATATAAACACAGCTGGATCAGAACCAGCAACAAAAAAACACTCACCTATTATTGGATTTGCTTACGATGGAAATCCAATCTATGGTCCATTTGGTCACGAAAATCCATTAGATCCGCAATCTCCTGTTGTAAGAATGACATCAAGTTATTCTCTTGATAACAGTCGTGTTGGTGGTCCATCAATAACGCAGTACCCATCTGGTACTTTTGTAAATGATTACAAGTATACACATAAAAGCGGATCTTTGGATGAAAATAACGGAAGATTTTGTATTACACCAGATTATCCAAATGGAACTTATGCATATTTTTTAACTATAAATTCTAATCAAATTCCACAATTTCCATATTTTATTGGTGAGAATTTTTATTCACTTCCAGTGGATAGTAATTATAATTCAAATATCAATCAAGACGATATTCCTAAAAAAGCAAAAAGATTTTTCATTCCAGGTATGCCTGGAAATGGCGATGGAGTAATTGCTAAAATTGAAGATGTGAGATCGGGTTTTGTAGAATCAGTTTCTATTATTAATTCTTCTAGTAATTTTTCAATAAATTCAAAAATTTATTTTAATAATGATGGAACTGGTGGAGAGGAAGCAGAAGTCCTGGTTTCTTCTGTAACGGGTAAACCAGTAAATTATCTTCAAAGTAAAGAAAGTAAAGTTGTTCAATTAACTACTATTCAAACGGCATATCTATTTGCAAATGACACATTGACTCAACCATCATCAGGAGCATATGGAGAAATAGTTGGCACAGTAGAAAATGACAATGTTATTGTATTAAAAAATGTTATTGGAACTTTCAATACAACAGGAACATTTTCTGCATCAATCAAAACGTTTTCAGTCTTAATTGATCAGGATAGTTCTTATACTGAAGGAGCTATTCTATCTTTGACAGATGGTATTAATCCTCCAATTGCAACTGCAGAAATTCTAGAGGGAACTTCAAGACAAAATATAGTAAAAATAAAAGTTCTTACTGGAACTTGGATTGTAAACAATAATTATTTTCTTCAATCAAGTAATTTGTTTAATACATCTGGATCTAGAATTATTACTCTATCTTCATTAAGTGATAATTTAGAACCATTTGATGTAAATCAAAGTGTTGCTCTAATTGAAACATCTCAAAATCATGGTCTTGGGATTGGAGATGAAGTGACCATTGATATTTTACCAAACGACGTAACAAAACAAAAAGAATATTTTATAAGAAAACGTTTATATCAAAAAGTCAAGTTTACTCCACCATCATATACATCAAAGATTGATTACACTGGAATCGGAAGATTTGAAATTCTAAATGGTGGAGCATTCTATGCTCCAGGGACATATACAAATATTTCTCTAACTGGAGGTTCTGGTACAGGAGCAAAAGCAACCATAGTTGTATCTCCTGCTGGTATTGTGTCGTCTGTTATACTACAGAATGGTGGATCTGGATATAAAAAAGCAGATTATCTAGGAGTAGCAGATCAATCGTTATCAAGATCAAATACAGCAACTTCTGGAAGTTCTAGATTGACTCTATATGTAGATCATGTTGGATTTGCAGCAGGATCTACAATTTTATTTGTCAAAGATCCGATTGGTGTTTCTGTAAATGATCTACTTACAATAGGAAAAGAAATAGTAAAAGTTACTGCTATAAATGAGAATAAATTTACTGTTATTAGGGGAATAGAATCAACAGCAATTTCAGATCATTATAATAATCAAGAAGTAATTTTACATAAAGCAAGATATAATTTTAACTCAAATTTCCAAATTGGTTCTTCTCCTACTACGTCTGGATTTATAAAATCATATGATCCAAATACACAAGAAGCTGTTATTATTTTCAATTATTCCACACTATTAGAGAATGCAGAAGATCTACAAATTACTACAAACTTTTTTGATTCAAGCACTCCAAAAAAATTAGTATCTATTCAGTCCACAACAGATGCTGAATATAAATTTGAATTTTCGGAAGATAATATAACGTTTATTTTAAATCCAAATATTGATATTCAAGAATATTATCTTTACAAATTTAATACTTCTCATTCATCTCTTTCTGGTA
>Ga0194118_10006457_pt1 | contig 11695 bp, 12 predicted proteins | sample TA2MahsurfametaG_2_FD_148662 | JGI IMG/M metagenome (GOLD analysis project Ga0194118, IMG submission 148662) | Freshwater microbial communities from Lake Tanganyika, Tanzania - TA2015013 Mahale N5 surface | ecosystem: Environmental > Aquatic > Freshwater > Lake | place: Tanzania: Lake...
TTATCTACAATTCTTAAATCACGTCTAAATATAAATAATCCATTTTCCATTTTTTGAGTCATTTTATATATATATCCACTTTTTCTAAAAGTGGATTTTGTTGTAATTTTGCTCCACTTTTCCTAAAAGTGGATTTCTAAAAGTGGATTTTGTTGTAATTTTGCTCCACTTTTTCTAAAAGTGGATCTAAAAGTGGATGGAATTACCAGTTCGTTAATTGTTTAAGACCCGACCAAAAATCAGCATCATTTTTTTTAGCCTTTTCTGATTGTTGAGCATAATAAAAAGCCAATGCCGCGGATTCTTCATTTTTCTGTTTATCTTGAAGATATAATTGACGTAATGCTTCTTCTTTACTTAAAGGTGCAGCATTGGCCGTTTCTCGATGTCGTTTATATTCATCAATCGATTTAAATTTTTGAACTTTAGTATAATCTTCTTCCGTCACAGGAATAACAGATTCCGCATAAGCTTGTCTTAAATCAGTATAACCACCTCCTCCGCTAAATAAAGACCCCGACGTAAAATTGCTGTTATATTCCATTAACGCCGACCCACCAGCCGAAGATGAAACAAATGCATCACCGACACCTTTATATGGAGTTAGCGATTGAATTTCCTTCTTTCTTTTTTCTATTTCTCTCCCCATAGTGTCTTTATTAATATTTTGTGGAGTGAAAACAATATCTTCATCTGATTTCAACCAGTCACCATATCCGTGTTCAACTGGGTCTTCCAATCTATGTTTTTCAAATTGTGCATTAAACCATATATTAAAATTATTGCTATCTTTCAGGTCTTTTTTCATATCAAACATTTTATCTAAAACCCGACCATTTTCATTTTGTGAATCAAAATATTGACCAGTATTATCCGTACTTTTTTTATTCGTTTTATTTTGGAATTCATATATCTCTCTTAACTTCTGATATGCTTTACTGAAAAAGACGAAATATTTATTATCAAGACGCGATTTATCCGGATGTGTTTTTAGTACAATTTTTTTGGCTTCCTTCATAGAATCCTCAGTAAGAATAGCTGAAGTTTTAAAACCAAACAAATTATATAACTCTTCACGTGAATAGTTTTCAATTTTTAAGTCAATATTGTCATAACCACTTTTATTATAATCAACATCAACCCTTTCTACTTCTCTAATATGATTTTTAAATGGATCAACACCTGCAAATGGATCACATTTATAATCATTTCCGGTATTCTTAATTTTAATACCAGTTCTACCACAAGTAGTCATTGAATAATTCGGTTTGTCGTTTTTAGACTTCATTAATTATTTATAGTATTATTATTTATATTGAATTAACCTAAATAAATAATTTTTTATAAATTTTATATTATAAATTTTTATATATTATAAAATATATATAAAATATATATAAAATATATAAAATGGAAAGAGAAGCTGATTTTAACTTGGAGGATATCTATTATAATATGGATGGACAAGCCAATGAAGAACAACCTAATCAAGAACAACACAATAAAAATTTATTACGTACCCCATCATCTAAATCCAATACAATTTCAAGCTATTGTAGTTATATTTATAATTATTTGGTTAGTTGGTTCTTTCCTTCGCATATAAATAGTTTATATCAATAATAATAATCAATAATATATCAATAATATATCAATAATATATATGGCCGCATTAAGACCTGATTTGGTATTTTCCTATTGGGTATATTTTTGGTTTATATTGTATGCATTCAAAATAACTAATTATTCACCTAAATTCCCACTTCTATTAGGTTTAATTCATAATATTATCATGTTACTACTAATGTTATTATATGGTACAAGTAAACGTACAATTTTCTATTTTATTATTATAAATACTATCATTAAAGTCGTACCATTATATTACTTAAGAAATGAACCATTTACGATGAAAGATATCATGTTCACTATTATATTGTTTATTATATTTACTGTATGGATTCATATTAATCACCAGAGTTTATATGGTAATGCTAAATTGATTCATGATTCACTTTTATATGGTCAAGATAAGACCCCGTTTATGGCATTATTAAATAAGCTTAAAATGAACTTTAAGAATTTATAGATAATATAATAATGGAAATACAATTATTAGAGAAATTTAGATATTTACCAGATGAATTAATATCCACGATTGTCAATTATACGGATGTAATAGTATATAGACGTGGTAAATATATAAACAGATTAAATAAAGATGATAATAGATATCATTTAGTAAATAGTATCCCACAACCTCTTTTAATTGATAGATATAAAGTTTTATTGCGACTTACAGATATGAATTGTAAAGGATATTTTCTTAATTATGATATATCAGAAAATTTGCTTACACTCAATGTAAAATTTGTTTATAGAATGCAGGACGGATTTGATAAGTATTATGAGTATAAAAGTAATACCACTTACTTATTTGATTCGAGCAATAAATGGCGTAAAATTGTAGATTATATTATGTAAAAAATGCAATAAATTTATAAAAATATATTATAACTTATTTTTATAAATGTGTGGTATATTTGGTTTAGTATTATTAAAAAATGACAATTTATATCAATTAATAATTAATGGTTTAATCCAACTCCAAAATAGAGGTTATGATTCAGCTGGTTTATGTGCTATCATAAATAATAAATTCGAAGTGAATAAATATGCATCTACCAATGAAATAAGCGCTATAGATAAATTATCTAGTTTACAATTGAAAACATCCGACAATATGTATATCGGTTTTGGTCATAATAGATGGGCTACACACGGTGGTAAAAATGATACAAATGCACATCCACACCTATCAAATTCCGGAAATTTTGCTGTTGTTCATAATGGTATTATAGAAAATTTTTATGAAGTTAAAAATTTTTTAATTGGACACGGCTATTCATTTAAATCCCAAACTGATACAGAAATAATAGTAAATTTAATTGAATATTACTATAACGAAACCAATAATGTATATGATTCAATTAAAAAAACAATTGATTCATTGACTGGGACATATGGTTTAATAATTCAGAGTTTATATGAACGTGATATATTATATTGTGTAAGAAATGGTTCGCCTCTATTAGTTGGTCAAAGTGATGATAAAATAATAATTACTTCTGAGCAAAGCGGATTTTGTGGTATTATGTCTAATTATATTACGTTACATAATGACGATATATGCATAATAAAAAGAAATAACGATGCACTACTATCTTTAAACACAAAACGTAATTACAAAAAGAAAAATGTCACTATAATGGAATCTGAACTTACACCGTATCCATATAATCATTGGACATTGAAAGAAATATATCAACAGCCAGAAGTAGTACTAAATTCCATCAATAAAGGTGGTCGAATTAAAAATGATTGTGAGGTAAAATTGGGTGGTTTAGAACAGCATTCAGATTTATTAAAAAATATAAATAATATCATCATATTGGGGTGTGGAACATCCTATTTTGCCGGATTATATGGTATGTACTATTTTAAACATTTATGTAATTTTAATACTGTTCAAGTATTTGATGGTGCGGAATTTAATGAATGTGACATTCCTAATATAGGTATAACTGCATTTATATTAGTATCTCAATCTGGAGAGACCAAAGACCTTCATAGATGTATAGAAATAGCAAATAATAACAGTGTAACAACAATAGGAATCATAAATGTAGTGGATTCATTAATAGCTAGAGAAGTTGATTGTGGTATATATTGTAACGCAGGGAAAGAAGTAGGTGTTGCATCAACAAAAGCATTTACTAGTCAGGTAGTTTGTCTATCTATGGCTGCAATTTGGTTTTCAGGTCTTCATAAAATAAATAAACAAAAAAGAATCAAAATGATTCAGGACCTACATAATTTGTCAAATGATATCAAAACAACACTAGATGAATGTAATAGTAAAATAATAGATATAGTGTCGAAATTCAAATCTAATAATATGTTTATATTAGGTAAGGGAACAGATGAATATATTGCAAAAGAAGGAGCATTAAAGGTGAAAGAAATCTCTTATATACACTCTGAAGGTTATTCATCTAGTTCATTGAAACACGGACCATTTGCATTATTAGACGAGAATTTTCCAGTAATCATATTGAATTTAAATAAAAATTATTCCAGTAAAATAATGAATTGCTATGAAGAAGTATTATCTAGAAATTCACCGATTATATTTATTACAAATGATATAGCTATGACAAACTCTGGTATTATTCAATGTGATAATATATTGGTTCCAGAAAATAATTCTTATGCTTCTCTGCTAGGTATTATTCCTATTCAATTATTTGCTTACTATCTTTCAATAAGTAAAGGTATCAATCCAGATAAACCGAAAAATTTGGCAAAAGTTGTTACGGTAGAATGAAAATGAAAAATAAAAAAATATAACTGAATATAGTTACAACTAATAAATAAATTGTAAGTATATTCTTTGATCTCTCTAATAATGATCTCTAAATGTCTAAACTGATTGTATTATTGGATGACTTCTTTCTGCGACCACTTCTCTTAGGCATATTTACATCACTTTGCAAATCTTTTAAGTCATTAATACTTATTGTGCTATTATCGTTTGGATTAGTAGGTGTTGTTGGTTGCTGAATATTGATTGTTTTTGTCTTTAATCCAGAGAGAATATCACTAATATCACTTGGTCCCTTCATTTCTGGACGAGACTGTGGACGTCTACTTGTTCTATCTTGTACATCAGGTCTTTCGAAGTTCTCTCGAAGACTAATACCGTCGTCGAAATTACTCTTGCTCATATTTAAATCAGGTCTTGCGAAATTATTGTTACCAGGTCTTCCGACGGGTGGTGGGATTGAATTAGGACCTTGAGTGGCCATCGGTGGCGGTGGTCCCATACCGTTGGTTGTAGGATTCATAATATTCGACATAAATCCACCAAATCCAGGATTCGTTTGAGCCATAGAATTGACGGCCGCATTCTGGAAGGAACGCATTAAATCAGGATTTTGACGCAATATATCATCCATGCCAGGCATAGCACTCTTAAACATCGTATTAGTCATATGCACCATCATCGCACTACCTCCAAGTTGAAATAATAACTTCAATTCAGGTGCCATAGATGCTTTGCTCTTATATTTTTCGTGTAATTCGCTGAAAATATCATCATAATCCGTAATGTTTTCTTGAACTTGTTCTGACCAACCATCTAATTTAATATCAAATGGATCAAATTTGTTATTCAAAAATTCAATACCATTAATAACCGCCATAAGCATATTTCCTTGAAATTTAACTGAATTTTGCTTTGTTTTTTCCTCCATAATGGTTTCATATTCACCCATCATTTCTTGTAAAGAGGACTCCATAGAATATTTCTTGGAAAGTTCAACACCCTTCTTTTCAAGAGCTTCTAACTTTCTCAAATATTTGAATTTCTCTCTCAGCATTTCATCTCTAGACATCTTTGGTTCCATTGGAACTTGTTTATCTGGATTTAAAGGTATATTATTAAATTTGCCATAACCGTCCCAAGTTTTACTGTCATTTTGAGTATCCGAAGTAGCTTTTCCTAGATCCCTAGCAGGGTCATCAAAACCATTTAATCGGATACCATCGCTAAATGAAACGGATGGTTTATCAAATAAATCTGATTTAGGTGCAAATCCGCTAGAAGGAATATCATCCACCAAATCATTTAGCTCATTTTCAAGCTTATTTAAATCATCTAAATTAATGTCACTAGTCGGTCTTGAATTTTCTCTCATTTTATCATTCATTAATAATTCTAAACCTCCGCCAAAATTAGAAGAAGAACTTCCAAAATCACCATCATTTAAATCAAGTTCAGTAATTTCCATAAAATCAGCCATTATTTATTGATTAAATAGAACATTTAATTTTAAGTAATACGAATTACAATTAATATATTTGAAATAAATTTGAAATAAATATAAAATAAATTTGTAATAAATTTGGAATATATTCAAAATAATTTCTAAAATGGTTACAGTTTTTTGTTATTGATAAACCATAAACCCTGTAAAAAAGAGTCTGATAAGTCATCTTTCTTTTTATGACCATTGAAATAATTTACATGCTCGCTAAATCTAAAATCTGTTGTTAAAATACCTAAACATTTTGCAATACCTAATTTTTTTCTATCACTATATTTCTCTTTATCTTTAATGTCACAATCTTTTAATTTATTAGACGCTGATATAAATTCTATATATTCTACATTTAAATTAGACATAATGAAGTACTGCACAATCATTCCTTGAATCGTTTTCATTCTAATAGCTAAGGGTCCTATTTGATTTTCAATAATAACATAGTCTATTTTACCCATAGAGTCGGATGGATCCGACTTTGCCACGTCTTTAAACGTGTCATTAAATTTATTTTTAATATTCACACCAATATTAAATAGATCGACTTCGCTGGCTTTTTTGCTTTCAATTGTTTCAAAATATAAATTTTGTATATGTTCATTAATCAAATTGACTAAATCGGCTTTTTTAATTTTTTGGTCATATTTAATGTTATGACTATCCGCGATTTCATACAGTTTTGCTAGCTTTTGTTTATTGATAAATGATGGTTTTTGTTCGGCGGAAGGTATTTGAAATTGTTGTTTTTTTGAATGTTTGACACAATAGCATTTATCGTCTTTCTTAAATTTGGCTTGTTTATTACACAAAACGTTTTTTTCAGTAAAGCCACATGTCAAAGTTTCCTCTTGAGATAAATTTATAACGTCCCATTTTGCCACCTTAAATTGCTGAGCTGTTGGCGTTTTTTCGAAAAGACAAAATGCTAAATTTTTGATGCCAACATCGATAGAGAGAATTTTCATTATAATAATAAATTATTATAAAAATTTATTATTATGTTGTTTTTATTTGATATAATGTTTTTATTTGATATGTATAACTGTTTATTTTTTGAAATCAGCAGGATTTACGGAAGGTGCTACTAGTCTGGCATTTAATTGTTCTCTCGACAAGTATGGATTTTTAAGGTCTGAATTGCAATAACCAAAACCTGGTTTACTTGTATCAAATATACCCTTAAATCTAAAAGGAACATTATCAGATGGTGTTTTTCCACTATTAACGTGTGGGTCTAGTCCAAGTGTATAACACGCTTCTTGGTTATTATAATTCATAATTTCAAGACCATTTTTTTGGAGATATTGACGATATCCCCAATTGGTTTGAATACCTTCTTTCATCTGGATACGCTCATTAACTACAGCATCCGGTTGCCACTGTGACCAGTTGCGACCATCACTCATCAAAGAAGGAAAGTTAAAATCTATATTATTGCTTGCTGAATAACAATTTTCCCAACCATATTGTTTTGAATTGTCTGATTCATAATTTGTTCGCCAACTCATATTATATATTTTACAATGATAATATATTTTCTAAAACTTATTCAGCACCAAGTAATTTAAGTAATTCAGGTTTCTTCAATTTCGAAGCATCTGAATTGCTAATTAATCCTTTTTCAACAGCAATGCTTCGAAGCTTTGGTAATTGTAATTTCTTATAGTCAATGGACTCATTTGCAGAATCATCTCCTAAATGGATGGAAATTGTCTTTAATTCCGTTGTAGATGGAACTGAAAATTCTTTTAAAGATGTCTGACTTTCTTCTTGAGGTTCATCATATTTTAAATCCAATATTTCCTCAACATAATCTTCTGCTATTTCAGGGATTTCATCCGTTACATTAAAATCATCTAAATCTTCAGCTGCATCGAAATCTAAATTATCGGCTTCTTCGTATGAATGTACATCTTCTGTATCTTCATTGGATACTTGCAATTTAATCACTTTAACTTCATCTTCATCTTCAAATTCTTCGTCTAATTCGGATTCTTCGTCTAATTCGGATTCTTCGTTATCGGTTTCTTCGTCTAATTCGGTTTCTTCGTTATCGGATTCTTCGTTATCGGATTCTTCGTTATCGGATTCTTCTTCCTCATCTGAAACTTCAATCAATGTATTTTTTTCAGAAATTCCTAAATTCTCTTTAATAGATATATTTGGTCCTTGTCCTCCTATCATAGCCAAATGAGTTATTCCCATTTTTACTCCATTTATATCATCAGCTAATGTAGAGACTAAACTTAACATAGAAGCAATTTTATGATTTTGTTCTCTCATTTTACTTTCAAAATAAACTACAAGAAGTGCTACAACAAGCACTAATATTCCTAAAAACATTAAAAATGTTGGATTAAATAAATCAGTTACGGATGTCATTATATTACAAAAAGAACATATAAATTAATTGATTTACTAACGAATTAGTTTATATTGATGGTAAATAAAACATATAATCATTACCCGAAATTTTTTTATTTATTTGATATCCATAATTTATTAACATATTACATATTTCATTATCACTAGTATTTGCATCTATTAATGTTTGTCCTACTTCAAATATTCCACAAAAAATTTTTTTATTTTGTAATAATTCAGTTGCTCCCTCTAAAACCATTTTTTCAGCACCTTCAACATCAATTTTTATAAAATCAATATATTCTATGTTATTTTCTTTACAATATGTGTCAAGTTTCATACATTTAACATTAATCATAATTACTTCTTGATTTAAATTAGAAAAAACTGGACGATTTATAATACTACTTAACCCAATACTATATTTTGGTATATATATATCAATATTACCATCAATATTACCTAAACAAAAATTATTCATATTTACATATGGATAAATAGATAATGTTTTTTTATTTAATATAGGATGTGGTTCAAAACAATGTATATTTTTTTCTATATTAAACATTTTTAAAATTTTTACAAAACTACCAGCATTTGTTCCAACATCAAAAAATATACTATCTCTATTTTTATTTGAAATACTTTTATAGAAATTAAATGCATTAAATAATAATTGCTTATCAATATTATTTAGTTCTTGAAAACTATGCTTATCAAAACAGCTTGAAAAAAATAAATCTGTATTCATTTCTATTTCTATATATTTAAAATCTTTATATTATAATCAAGAAAAATAAATAATTTCTTTTGAATAAATTAGACAATAATAATTTATAATTATAATACGTGAATTAGTAATACGTGAATTAGTAATATTATATATAATCTGAAGGCCTCATTATTATAGCTATAAAAGTAAATACTAATAGTCCTAAAAAAATTATAAATGTTGAGTTAAAAAAATTAGAGAAGGATGTCATTTTATTACAAAAATATTATATAAATTAGTGAACTAGCTAACGAATTTCATCATCATTATTCGTTATATATAGTGTTCCAAAAATATAATCTAACCAATATTCACCATAATTACACCTAAATAACAAATGATGTTTTAGATGATGATCTCCTACTAAAGCAATAAATCTATCATCATGTTCTAACATACCACGTACATTTATAAATAGTATTGAACATAATAATTGATAAGTGTATATTTTATGTATATAAAGAGCTAAAAATAGTCCAACGCTCGTTAATGGTATTTCGAGTATATGAATACTATAATAATCGCTATATATTGGTTTAATTTTTAGATGATGAATTTTATGTATTTTGTAAAATAATCGTGTATGTAATAGTCTGTGTAAAAAATAATAAAAGAAATCATAATATAATATGTATAATATAAATTCCTTCATTACAATAAATAGTTATTTATTATTTTACCGATTTATTAAATTTATTATATATATTACATATTGTTATCAATAATTTCCTTTGGATAATTCATTTGCTTTAATACGATTAGTCCGCCTTTAATATCAGATATTCCTTCTTCCAAAATATATTTATATACTAAATCATTATTATCTTTTTCTGTGAGCATTTTGTAATTAACAATTGCCTTCGATTTTGCTAATTTTTTACACACCTTTATAAAATGCGTTGTTAGTAAACACGATACATTCTTATATTTTGTGATATACTTCATAAATGATGTAGCACTTTGTTCCGCTTCTTCTGGATTTGTGCCAGAATATAACTCATCAAATACACAGAAATGAGTTTCTTTGGACGATATATCAATAGCATCTAATATTTCCTTGCATCTTCTAGCCTCAGCTTGGAATAAACTATCGCGTCCAGATGTGTCGGGAATATTTAGGTAACAATGAATATGGTTAAATGGTCTAATCTTTGCTGAATCATAAAAGCCGCAACCAAATTGTTGAGAGAATAAAATATTAATTAATGTTGATTTAAGAATAGTGGTTTTACCGGATGCATTGGGTCCTGTTATAATCATATTCTTTTTAAATTTAACAGTATTTTTAATTGGTTCGTGATTCTTTAATGTAGCATAGTAACTGTTTTCTAACACTGTTTTCTTTGATTCATCGATGAATAATGCAAAATTTATTTTTCTCTCCAGAATATTTTGCTGTAACCCTTTTAAACAATCCATGTAACCATTGAATCCTAAGGAATACATAATTGTATCATCGTATATTTTATCGGTATGTAATTCATAAAAGCATTTGAATACGTATCCGATTTCCTTAATCTTACTAAAATTGAACATATTGTAGTCTGTAATCAACTCTATTTTTTTGTGCATCAATTGTAATGTCTCTAATTTCTCCTTCACAATATTGTTGAAACCTTGATGGCTCTTAAGCTGTGACGAATATTCAAGGTAGTTTTCCATAGAATGAATTGTATGATTAATATAAATTCGGATTTCATTAAAGTGATTATGTATTGTCCTCATATTGTTATTAAATCTTACACAGACCATAAAATTTTGATAAATGGAGAATAAATAAAATGCTGCGGAGATAAAAATATAGAATTTCTCTTGTGGAGTGATGTCTCCAAAATTGACAACAAATAATTTACCAATAGCGTTTTGACTTGCAACAATTTTTAAAACTCCAATGTATTCGCTTATGGTAATCTGCATACCTTTCATCTTAATGATAAAAAAAGGTATAATAAGAATTATAATTGGAATCAGTAGAGATAAAACAGGAGACAATAGGTTATATATACTCATAAATTGAAGAAACCATTCAGACCTATTTAAAAAATCTAGCATTTCCCATTCAACAAAATAATATCTTTCCTTAAATCCGGCATCAATTTTCAACTCGTTCCAAATGTCAACAATATTTTTATAATTTTTAGAATAGTCCGTATATTTTACTCCTAATGGTTTGTAATTTTTTAATAGTGTTTGATTGTCTTTCAGAAATTCAATATCCGTTGTATAAAAGCTACTTATTTGTTGGTTAAGTTTTTTAGAAACATCATTATCATTATCAAAGCAAAAATTATAAATAGGTTCACAAGATGCATCTACTGTTTCAATTAATTCTAAATCTTTCACAATACTTTTATTCAATTCTACTTTTTTATCATTATAATAAAGTGGAATTTTAAAATGATCATTCATTTCGTTAATTTTTGTTTCTGAAGTCATTATATTTTTAGTAAGAAATATAATGAATTATTTATACGAATATCCACCTTTATCCACCTTTAGAAAAGGTGGAGCCAAAAGTTAGAATATAATTTGAAACTATTAAGAGTTATAATTTGGCTCCACCTTTGCTAAAGGTCGATTATAATTTATTTGGCTCCACCTTTGCAAAAGGTCGATTATAATTTATTTGGCTCCACTTTTGCTAAAGAGTTATAATTTGGCTCCACCTTTTCGT
>Ga0194118_10006460_pt1 | contig 11690 bp, 11 predicted proteins | sample TA2MahsurfametaG_2_FD_148662 | JGI IMG/M metagenome (GOLD analysis project Ga0194118, IMG submission 148662) | Freshwater microbial communities from Lake Tanganyika, Tanzania - TA2015013 Mahale N5 surface | ecosystem: Environmental > Aquatic > Freshwater > Lake | place: Tanzania: Lake...
CATACAATTTAACGGCCTCATTATATTTATAGCACTTATACATATATTATATACTTCCTTCAAAACTTTATACTCGTGTTTCGTGTTATTTTTATTTTTAACATCGTCGTAATATTTTAACATTGTTTGAATGAATTTTTTCTCTCGAAATGTATCTAGATTAACTAAAAACTCAAAATAGTTGACATTGTATTTACCTTTGGTCTCTAAACGTTGAACAAACGTAAAATAGTCGACAACATTATTTCCTATTTTCGATCTCTCGGATATCATATTTGCATTTATGCCAATTTTGATTAACTTATTCATATCTTCTTCTACATTTTCCATAGTTATATCTTTTATTTTTTTTGCTATATTCGCCTTTTCTTCATCCGTATAATTTTCCTTTAACATTATTATTTGTTGAGAGAAAATTTATTTTCTTATAGCCTTATTAAAATCCAACATGTAATTTCTAAAATTAGTTACTTTTTTTTCAATATCACTGTAATCTTCTTTTTGTATAATAGTAGGCGGTATTATCATATACCAATTATCTTTATTCTGTAGAGATAACCAATATTTATCAATTTTATAAGATGAGTTGCTTTGTTCCTTCATTAGTTTCGTAACACCTTCCTTATAGTTATTTAATAGGGTTGAAAAATATTTGTTTTTCACTATATAACCAGTAGTAGTTAAACAATTATATATTTTTATACAATATTCTGTAACAAACTTATATGGAATCATATTATTCCCTGCAATTAATACGACATCCCATTCTATTTGCGAGTTTAAAAATTTATTGATATTTTCTACAAATAATGATGGGTTTAAAATTTCTATATCATCTTCACATATCATAATATAATCATAATTGCGTTTCATTGCTATTTCTATACATTTAATATGACTTAAACTGCATCCGATTGCACCATTTTTCATCTCAATTGCATTAAACCTTTCAGGGTTTTGTATGTTAATTTTTGATAATTCTTTTAATACAGATTCATTTCTATCTTTTCTATGCTCCAAATTAATGTAAATGGTTGGTATATCAGTGATTAACATTTTATATAAATTATGAATTAATTATTTAAATTATTATTGTATATATATTTAAAGATTTTATTCTATTTTATTGTATATAAAAATGAGTATTCCAAAAATAATACATCAATTATGGATAGGAACAAAACCTGCCCCTATTACTTTAATGAATACTTGGAAAGAAAAACACCCTGATTTTGAATATATTTTTTGGAATGAAAAGGAATTTGAAAAACGCGGAATGAATTTTAAGTGTCAAGACAAGATTGACGAAATAGAAGAAATTAATGGTAAAGCTGATATTATCAGATGGGAAATTTTATATAAATATGGTGGCATATTTATTGATGCGGATTCTATTTGTATTGAACCGTTTGATGATGAAATTATTTCTAAAAAAAGTTTTGCGGGTTGGGAACAAGAAGAAGTTAGAACTGGATTAATAGCTACTGGAACTATGGGGTTTCCTGAAAAACATCCTCTTGTGAAAGAAGCCATTAACTGGATAAGAAATAATGAAGTCAGTCAAGCAAAGGCTAAATTGATGGCGTGGCAATCAGTAGGACCAGGACTTTTAACAAGAATGTATAATACTAAAAAATTTAATGACTTGCATATATTTCCAAGTTATACATTTCTACCAATCCACTTAACCGGATTAGAATATAAAGCTCACGGTAAAATATATGCTTATCAAGCTTGGGGTTCGACAAAACAAAGTTATGACACTATGAATTCACTACAACTTCCTGAACAATTTAATAAACCATCCAATAGTCTTAGTGTTAGTATATTAGTGTCTAGTTTTAATACTAAAACCGTTTATGTGCAAGATTGTTTAAATTCTATTAAACAACAAAACGGGTTTTTCAATATAGAATTAGTTTGGATAAACGATGGTTCTGATAAATTGAATACATTATTATTAAAAAAGTGTTTAGATAATTTTGAGAAGACTACACGATTTACTAAAGTCGTTTATTATGAAAACGATATTAATAAAGGAATAGGCTATTCATTAAATCTAGGTATCAATTTATGTTCTAATGAAATTATCATTAAAATGGACAGTGATGATATAATGTTTCATGATAGAATCCAAAAACAACTCGATTTTATGGAAAAAAATCCAGATATACAAGTTTGTGGAGCACAAGTTACTTTCTTTAAAGATACAATCGAAAATAAAACGTATTCAACCAACCATCCTAGTATAACTTGGGATGAATATAAAATTAAGAAATCGCATTGGATAACTAATCATCCAACATTATGTTACAGAAAATCCGCAATATTAAATGTAGGAAATTATGATAAAAATAAATCAAAAATGACAGAAGATTTTGAGATAGCTTTGAAATTGTTGAAATGTTATAAGTATATATATAATTTCCCAGAACCATTATTGTATTATAGAATACACGAAAATCAAGTTACTAACAATGGTGGAACAGAAGGTCGTGAGCATTGGAATAAAATAAGAGTTGATTTAATTGAAAATATAATTAACTCGTAATAAAGCATATAAATATATTATTTCTATTCTTTATTAAATGGATAGAAGTGAAACTGTACTAAAATCTAGTCAAGATATTACCAATATATATTATATAAATTTAGACAGGCGTACTGACAGAAAAACTCATATTGAAAATCAGCTAAAATTATTAAACTGGAATGCTAAACGATTTCCCGCTATTCATCATTCTTTTGGTACATTAGGATGCGCTTTAAGTCATTTGGCTTTACTAAAATATGCAAGGGCAAATAATTTAAGTCATATATTAATTCTAGAAGATGATGTGACTTTTTTAGAACCAACAGTATTTTTGAATAATCTCAATAAATTTTTACAAACACGTGATAACGATAACTTTGATGTTTTATTATTAGCCGGAAACAATATGGGAGATTATAAGAGGATAGATGAATATTGTGTTAAAGTAACACATTGTCAAACAACAACCGCTTATTTAGTTAAGAGGCATTATTATGATACATTGATCAGTAATTATGAGAATGGCATCAATTTATTACAAATATATCGAAATAAACCATTTTTGTATTCAATCGACCAATATTGGTGTTCGTTACAAATGATTCATAATTGGTTTTTACTAACACCTTTAACGGTGATTCAATTACCTAATATGAGTGATATAGAAAATCGACCAACTAATTATACAGAACAAATGCTTGATTTAGATAAATTCGAGTTTAGGAAGAAACAGCAAGAATTAGTCGCCAGAGGAATGATAAAACCATAATAATCATGAATTGTAATATTGTAAAAAATCTTTTATTTGTTTGATATATTTTTGTGGTTGTAGATTTTCGACGTCATTATAGTGTTTATGAATCTCTTTACCTAAATTGGCACGTCTTATACCATTATCACCTATAGTATTTATTTTTCTTTCAATATATGTTTCTTCTGATTGATACACATAGTGTGCTATATATGCAGTAGACCTGTAATAAGGCATATTTATCAATAATTTATTGAAACATTGTGGATTTCTCATAATATTAAATGTTAAACCCAACATTTTATATGGATTTCTCATTTTATAGTAATGAGGATTGTCTGAACAGATTACTTCGCTTGGTCTGACAAAAGATTTAACGTGTTGGTCTAGTGTTCGACTAGACTTATTATAATTCTCTAAGATTAAACCAGATGGTTCGTTAATTAGATGATTTGTTCCAAACATTAGCCAGTTGACGCCAATTGAATCTGCATAAGAATATGTATCCAAAAAATGCTTGATACCTTTAAACATTTTATTTAAAATTAGAAATTCATCTGCATCTAAGTAAATAAACCAATCCATATCCAGTCTTTTTGAAATATTTATAGCATCATTCATTAGTTTAGTTTTTATATTGCCATCTGGTAGCTCAGTTTTTATTATAATAACTCTTTTATCAAAATTTGAAAATACATCTGATAATGGATTCAATCACTTATGGTCGAATATAATAATTACATCAAAACCAATCAATAAATGATGTGCTGCCCATTCTGTGATGTTTTTCTCATCTCTTGCGTTGCAAAATAATCCTACTTTTTTTGCTGTGCGATCTATTTTTGGTTTATATGTATTCATTTTATATAAATATATATAAGATATATATAAAATATTACACCTTTTTTCCTTCTTCCAATAATTGCGAATAATGTGTTGATTCAATATCAATAAAATATTTATTTGTATCTAATTTAATCATATTTAATTTATAATATTGGTCCAAGTAAAACCCTATAGCATAATCTTCAAAATATTCTTTTTCAATGAATTGTTTCTTAGTAACAAGGTTCGCTATTGCTTGTTTCGAGAGAAAATAAAAACGACCACTACAATATTTCGTTTTTAATATCGGCAAATTTTCTGGTAATTCTGGATGAATTTTATGATATTGTGATAAATGATTTTGCTTAACATCTACAATATAACCACCATAATGAATTTTTTTATTATTACTGTTATTACTATTATTACTGTTATTACTATTATTACTGTTATTACTGTTATTACTTGTTATTCCTCTTACTATATCTAAAAAATGGTCATTTACTAAAATTTGGTCGTCATCTGTTTTAAATATATATTTGAAATCAAATGTTTCATAAACTGCTTGATAAGCTCTTATCACTTTTTTAGGTAATGAGTTATAATCATCTTCTACCTTGATCCATAAAACTCTATTTTCATTATCAAACTTATACAAGGTATCTAATTCAGGGTCGCCAATAACATGATAGAAAGACAAGTAGTTTGGTATTTTTTGTAACCAAGTGTTTTTTTGGATGTTCGCCTTTTTCAAATATTTCTTGCAGTTCATAATTAGCATAATATATTCTTGTGTAATCATGTATAATAATAATAAATATACCTTTATTTTTATTATATTTTTTTATTTTTTTATTTTTATTTTTATCATATTTTTTTATTTTTTTATTTTTTTATATTTTTATATTTTTATATTTTTATATTTTTATATAATTACTAATTACGTAAATATATTATATAATATATAATATAATATATAATATATAATATATAATGAGAATATTATTTATAAAATCAGGAGTACACCATAAAAATCTAAATTTTATAATGAAATGTAAAAAAATTCAATTTCATATTGTTAATTCTGTAAATGAAATTAATAATTTAGATTTAACTACATTTGACGCAGTTATAAGCCCTTGTGACCCGATTAATGTGACTAAATATCCAAACGTAAAATTTATATTTGGACCACATTTTAGTGTTTTTCCAGATGCCAAACTTAATATAATTAAGGGTCCAAAAACAGCATATAATTTATTGAGTGAATGGGTTATAAATATTTGGAAAGCATACCCTATATGTAATGATTTGAATTTAGTAAAAATACCTTTTGGAGTTGATACTGATAAATTTATTGACAATAAAAATATAAAAGATAGAAATAAAATTATGATATATTGTAAACATAGAAATCCACAAGACCTTCTTTTCATTGAAAAATTCTTAAATAATCGAGATCTAAAATATTCTGTTTTTTCATATGACAAAAGGTATAACGAAAATGATTATATTAACTATTTACAGGATTCAAAATTTTGTATTTGGGTCGACGCACACGAAAGTCAGGGATTTGCTGTACAAGAAGCTTTATCTTGTAATGTTCCTTTATTGGTATGGAATATTACTTCGATGAATCAAGAATACGGGAGAAATTATCAAGATTTAAAGGCAACAACAATTTCATATTGGGATAATAAATGTGGTGAAGTTTTTTATAATGAAAATCAATTTGAAAATACATTTAATAAATTTATAGAAAATATTGAAAGATATAAGCCTAGACAGTTTATTTTAGATGTTTTGTCAATTGATGCTTGTGAAAATAGACTTATTCAATTCATAAATAATATGTAAAATATAAAAATAAATTTTATTATAAATATCTATAAATGTTTTTTGATATAGGAGCAAATATAGGGAGATGGAGTTTAGCAAATCTAAATAATACATCACAAATTATTGCGGTAGAAGCAGTGCCTGAAACATTTATAAAACTTACAAATAATACTTGTATGCATTCAAAAATAATATGTTTAAATTTTGCAGTTTGTAATTCAGATAAAGAATATATTGATTTTTATAATTGTCAAGCCGATACATTGTCTACTCTAAATAAGGATTGGTTGGCATCTGAAAACTCCAGATTTTACAATTATAAATACAATAAAATCACATGTAAAACTATAACAATAGATAAGTTAATACAAATTTATGGTGTTCCAGAATTAATAAAAATTGATGTGGAAGGAGGTGAGTTTGATTGTATTTCGTCGTTAACACAAAAAGTTAAAAATCTATGTTTCGAATGGGCTTCTGAAACTAATGATATAACCTTTAAATGTATTGATTACTTGCATAATCTTGGTTATAATGAATTTTCACTTCAATTTGAAGATAATTATGTATATAGACCCACAACTTATACAGATATTAACTCTATTAAAAAATTACTTGAAAAAACCACTCCAAAAAGAGAATGGGGTATGATTTGGGCAAAATAAACTTCTAAATTAAAAGTATATAAAGATTTATAAATATTATATAAAATGTTAATCTCATTGCACCAATTAGTTAAAAAATATAATATTAGCTTTCAAGGTATTCTTCATGTAGGAGCACACGAATGTGAAGAATTAAATGATTATGAAAGATATATATCTCGTGATAAGATATTATGGGTTGAAGCTTTACCTCATAAAGTTGAAATGTGTAAATCGAGATATCCAAATATAAATATCGAAAATGCAATCGTTTCTGATGTTATAGAAAATGTTGTATTTAATGTATCAAATAACGGTCAATCTTCTTCTATTCTTGAATTTGGATTACATTCTCAATATCATCCACACGTTCATTATATATCTACATTTGAAGGAACTACTACTTTATTAAAAAATATTTTACCAAAATATAATATTCAATATAATTTTTTAAATTTTGATATACAAGGAGCAGAGCTAAAAGCTTTGAAAGGAATGGGAGAATATCTACAAAAAGTCGATTATTTATATACAGAAGTAAATAATGATTATGTTTACAAGGATTGTGCTTTAATAGATGAGTTAGACAATTATTTGAATCAATTTGACTTACATCGTGTTGAAACTAATTGGACCTCTTATAAATGGGGTGATGCATTTTATATTCGTAAAAATTTGATCAATGCTTAAATAAATAGATGCATAAATAAATATATAAATACTTACAAAATATAGTATTTATGTATAAATGTATAAATGTGTATAGTGTTTTATGCAGTTATTTTATTCCATTCTGGAGGACATAAATCTTTTGTATTATGCGATAAAGCTGACCCAAACCATATTGACGGATAACACACTATTTTGTCAGGAGCTGAATTAAAATATGCACCCCACCAACTAAATGAACTATTTGCTATAATATTATGATGACAACAGCTCATTAATATCATTTGTTCCCAGTCTGCTAATTTGTTATCTGCACGGATAAATTCGTACTCTTTGAATTCATCTTTTAAATAATCAATAATATTATTCACGTCATCGATATCAACATCTTCACAAAAGTACATAATTGTAATTTTTGTGTTTGGATATTTTGTGCTAATAAATTTTAAACACCTATGATAATATTCTTTTGTCATCAGTGGATGATTATCTTGAATTTTTTTATAGTCTCCAATTCTAAAATGCATACTTACAATATTTTCTAACTGTGTATTATTTAAACAAACTTTATCACATAAATTCGCTTTAACAGTATCAATACTTAGTAATTTATATATCGTATGATAGTTTTCCTGGAAATATTTATAACTCTGAAAATATCCAACGATTATTGTATCTTGTTCACAAGGAGGGAGTTCATTATACATAAAATTTTTCTCTCTAATAACTTGTATTGGTTGTGGATAATTACTCATTAAAAATATTCTTAATCTATTTAATAATGAATTCCAATACGTATTCCTTATGGTTTCTGAACCAGTTCCAAGACTTGGTACATTTAAAAATTTAAATTTATTTCTGGTTTTCATAGCGTGAGAAATAGTAGTAAAAATTTGAAATAATTGGTTACCCAATCCACCCATTAAATTGCAGGTTATCATTTATACATATTTATATATTTCTGTATTTAAATATTTATATTTTGTATTTTGTATTTAATTTGACCACTTTATTTTCTGATTTTATTTGATAATAAAAATGAATAAAAATAATACAAAATAATATATTCAACTAAATATAAATATAAGAATGTTCACGACTATTTATAGACCTAAAAAGCTTGATGATTTCATAGGTAATAGAAATTTAATTCAGCCATTTATACGTTGGCTCTTAGAATGGAATGCTGATGATAAGAAAAATAAATGTGCATTAGTATCCGGATTAACTGGAATTGGTAAGACACTTTTAGTAGATTTAATTTTAAAGAAGCACGATTATAACATTATAAATTTAGCTTTAAATGATGAACGTGATAAAGAGTATATGAATAATGTCATTAAACCGCTTTTAACAACCAAAAAAACATTTGAAGGACAAGAAAATGTGCTCGTTGTAAGTGAAATAGATGCTGGCGGTACTATATCTAGTTTAACTGAATGTATAAAAGAAACGAAGATACCGATTATTTGTATGTGTAATAATAGATACGACCAATCCATAAAACCAATTTTAAATTACTGTTTCGATATCAAAATGACAAAACCTAGTTATCAGGAAGTATATAAATTGCTCTACAATATTGTAGTGACTGAAAAAATAAAAATTAAAGAACCCGAATTAAAGGAGTTATATGACCAGTCCAATGGCGATATTCGATTTATTATAAATACACTTCAATTTGGTCTGCGTAAAGGTAAGAAAAACATACAAAGTTCAAACGTATTTGATACGACTGGTAGATTATTGTCAATGGACGACACAATAGACACTAAATATGAGACCTATTGGTTAGCAAATGATTTGCATCCATTAATGATTCAAGAGAACTATGTGAACAACATTATGGGTATAAATGACCCAGTGAAAAGTTTGGATAATCTGGCATATTCAGCGGAGGCATTATCGGATACAGATTTATTTGAAACGCGTGTAAATATGACGAATTGGGAATTTGAACCATATGTCGGATTAAGTCTGATAAATGCTGCTTCAAAATGTAATAAGAAAACAATGATAAAATTTCCGCAATTTTTAGGGAGAGTGTCTACTATGAATAAAAACAAAAGAGATAAGATAAATTATGACAACATTGCATTCTTTGAAAAGGCATCTGTTACAGGAGAAAAGCCTACAGAAGAGAAGAAGCCAAGAGGAAGGCCAAAGAAGGCTAAATAATATATTTTGAAAGGTACTTAAAGACGGAGACACTACATAATGAAGGGAATTTCACTAATTTTTGAAAAAATGGACGTTTTTTCTTCCCTACACATGAAGGGAATCGATTGAATTTCGAAAATGGAAAAGTATTTTGGTTTCTCAAAAATGGACAAAAAAAATGTCCAAAAATGGATTTTCCAAAACGTTCTTACTGACCGAAAATTTCTGTTTTGCATTTAGACCTTTATGGTGTAAATCGTGATTGTAAAATATTTATTTGTTATTGTAAAATTTTATATTTTTTTGGTAAAAACTTAAAAAGTTTTTCTTTGTTTCCTATATATGGAAATTAAGGAAAACTTAAAACTTGAAAAAAACTTGGCAAAATATTTCTGCGAATTTTGTCACTTTACGTGCTATCAAAAGTGCGACTGGGATAGACATATAACAAGACAGAAACATCTTATTAGTCAGGATGGAAATGTCGTGGAAACTAAAAAACTTGAAAAAACTTTTTCATGTATATGTGGGAGACAGTTTAAAACGAATTCTGGTTTATGGAAGCATCAATCTAAATGTAATAACGTTGTTAAAACAGAAGAAATAAAAACACCATCTGAAAATGCAAAAGAGAATATAACTATTGATAAAGAACTATTGCTTATGATAATTAATCAAAATAAAGAACTTTTAGAAATAGTCAAAAATGGTACACATAATACGACGAATAATACTACGAATAATACCAACTCACACAATAAAGCGTTTAACCTAAATTTCTTTTTAAATGAAACGTGTAAAAATGCAATGAATCTTATGGATTTTGTAGATTCAATTAAGTTACAGCTCTCCGATTTAGAGAGAATGGGGGAATTAGGATATGTAAATGGAATTTCAAATATTATCACTACAAACTTGAAGGCATTAGATGTCTCGTTAAGACCAGTTCATTGTATGGATAAAAAAAGAGAAACAATATATGTTAGAGATGATAATAAATGGGAGAAGGAAGATGATAATAAAACAAAGCTACGAAAGGCTATTAAGAGAGTAGCAAATAAAAATATACGATTACTACCACAATTTCGAGAGAAGAATCCTGAATATAAAAACGCGGCTTCAAAAGTGTCGGATAAATACGATAAAATGGTAATAGAAATAATGGGTGGAACAGGAAATGATGATATTGAGAAGGAAGATAAAATCATTCACAATATATCAAAAAATGTGGTGGTTGAAAAATATGATTAGATATATGGTGTTTAAGTTGTTTTATTAAATTATTATATAATTAAATAACTTAAAGAGTTAAAAATCTTCTGATAAGTCAAAAACATTTTCAGATTGCTTATTTGCCAAACTATACTCTGAGACACGACGCTCAAAAAAGTTAGTCTTTCCCTCTAAGCTAATCAAATCCATCCAGGGAAAAGGGTTACCAACATTGTAAATCTTTTTATAGCCTAATTGGACTACTAATCTATCCGCAACAAATTTAATATATTGAATCATCAATTCGGAATTCATTCCAATAAGCTTACACGGTAATGCATCACAAATAAATTCTGTTTCAATATCAACGGCCTCCTTAATAATTTCGTGAATACGTGCCTTATCGATCTTCTTTTGCAACTTGGAATATAAAAGAATAGCAAATTCACAGTGAAGAGCTTCATCCCTCGAAATCAATTCATTGCTAAATGTTAGTCCGGGCATAAGACCGCGTTTCTTCAACCAATAAATGCTACAAAATGCACCGCTAAAAAAAATCCCCTCTACACACGCGAAGGCAACTAATCTGGTCGCAAAACTACTTCTATTATCATGAATCCATTTTTGAGCCCAATCGGCTTTCTTTTTAATACAAGGATAATTTGTGATAGCATTAAAGAGTTTCATTTTTTCATCTTTATCTTTTATATAGGTCTCAATCAAAAGAGAATAAACCTCTGAATGTATTGACTCCATCATTATTTGAAAACCGTAAAACGCTCTTGCCTCAGCAATTTGAACATCATTCATAAAACGAGATGCTAGGTTCTCTAAGACTATGCCATCGCTTGCTGCAAAAAAAGCCAAAATCAAGGATATAAAATATTTTTCGTCAGCATTTAACGTTTCCCAATGTGATAAATCTTTTGATAAATCAATTTCTTCTGCTCTCCAAAAACAATCCATTTGCTTTTTATACATTTTCCATATGTCATCGAATTTAATCGGAAACATTACGAAACGATTATCGTCAGGTGTGAGAAGAAGCTCTTGCGGA
>Ga0194118_10006462_pt1 | contig 11689 bp, 7 predicted proteins | sample TA2MahsurfametaG_2_FD_148662 | JGI IMG/M metagenome (GOLD analysis project Ga0194118, IMG submission 148662) | Freshwater microbial communities from Lake Tanganyika, Tanzania - TA2015013 Mahale N5 surface | ecosystem: Environmental > Aquatic > Freshwater > Lake | place: Tanzania: Lake Tanganyika...
CAGATTGGCCATTGACAAGCTCAACGGGCCTTGAGGACCCATTCGCGTTAGATTGCCGCCTTCGATCGCTTCGGTCTTGCCCCTAAACGGCGAGGCGTCGCGGTTAGACGTCATCGACCCCCTAGAAAGGGCGAACCCCCCGGCTCAGGCCGAGTTCTGAAAAGCGAGGCAGGTCCGAGACGTCAAGTCCACCCTGCTACCACACCCCCCTAAATCCGGTATAAAGTCCGCGAACACGGTGGGGTCCCCAAAATCCGGTATAAAGTCCGCGAACACGGGGAAGTGAAGCCGCATCAGAAGGGACGCCGCCTTTCGTTATCACCCCCCCTCGAATTCTAGAGGAAGTAACGCCGCAGAGGGCAGGAAGAAAAGACAATGGCTCAGAGCACGGGATTCAAGGAGACATTGTCGAGAGCCACCACCCCGGTACTTGAAATTGTCAACAGCTTTCGGAACAGAAAGCCCAGAGACAAGTTCAAAGTTGAGATCGTCACCGGGCCAGTCACTCTCACAGAGGAAAACAGACCAGCAACTTGGAAGAAACTTCGCCAATACTTCTCTGGGCACGAAGACCAGAGGAAGGCGAACTACGTACCCCACGACAAACATCGGGGAGCATACGCCAAGATCCTCGAGACCGGGAGGAACAACATTCTCACGGTCCTGGACTACTGTCGAGAAAACGGCTTCGAAGCACCAAGCGATGCCGACTACATGCTGATGCGATACCAGGAATGGATAGACTGGTTGGCGCACTTGTCCACCGACCTTCCAGAGCTCTCCCACCAGGGAAGCGGCGACTCGGGACCAACGGAACAGTTTCCGATCCTGGGCGACCCGGCCATCAAGGAAGCCGCTCGCATCGAGCAAGACGACCGCGTGTTGGACGCATTCAACAGGGCGGTCGCAGCCTCTCTGAAAGACATCCAGGGAGAGAACGAAGACCCAGACTATGGGATCAACGATCTCTTCCGCAATGAGGCCGGACCAAACGACGATTGGGGAACGTCAACTCCCCGAGTCGAAGTGGGGACACGACCAAAGGTCAGAGCCCAAGCACCAGGGCACGCGCAGCGCGAGGCGCCACCACCGCGAGGCGCAGAAATTGGGCCAACGGTTGCGGGGATGAGCCTCGAACAGCTCAGGTGGGTCGTTAAGGCCATCGTAAACGAGAGACCACCACCCGCAAACTACGCCCCAACCACAGCTGTGCAGTCCAAAGGGTGCGACAGTAACAAGAGATACAAGGATCTAGAACCCCTCAAATTTGAGGGAGACCGAAAGGAGTACCCTGCGTTCAGGCAGAGCCTCCAACTGTGCCTCGACCGGATGGACTTTCCCACGGGACAAGACAAAGCCATCTATGTCTACAAGTTTCTGAAGGGGCCCGTCAGGGAGAAGTGCAGCTACTTTATGAGCACGCTCACGGAGCACTCATACAAGCACATGCTGGGTTTCCTTGACGATGGCTATGGCACCGATGAAAGCTACGACCTGGTGGCTATAGAACGTCTCGCCGCGCTACCAAAGCTGAGCGAGCTAAACCAAGACAATATCTTGGACCACTTGGCCGTCATCGGCGCAGCCACAGGCCCATTGATGAAACTCAGCCCAGAGGCACTCCAGACTCCGAACGGAGAAAAATACTTCAGATTGCTCCGAACCCTGCCCATCAGGGACCAAGACCAGTACTTCACGGAGTGCAGGATGTTAAAAGCTCCTCGAACACTCGAAACTCTGACGAGTTTCCTGAGGAGCAAACTTAGAGACCGCAAGCACGGAAGGTCCCTGTACCAGCCCGAGACGGAGAAGAAACCCAAGAAGACCAAGGGAAAGTGGGGCCGAAGGCAGCGAGGCAACAACTCTCGCAGCAGAGGAGACAAGATGTATCTGAACGCTCCGGAGGGAGCCTCGGACTGCTCAGAAAACTCCTCCACGGAGAGCGAAGACGAAGAGGCGGAAGCAAATTACGCAGTGATGGAAGGCCAGTGCGCCGCCTGCGGGGAAAAGCATTCCCTCGACAGGTGTACCAAGATGAAGCACTTGGATATGGACAAACGGAGAGAAGCAGTGCGGGTAGCAAAAGCTTGCAACTGCTGCCTCAAGCTGGGACACTACGCCAGAGATTGCCCAGCCAAGAAGCGGTGCGGAAAGGACGGTTGCAAGCGGATCCACCACCCCTTGCTCCACGACGAAGCGTTCCTCCGCTACCTGGCCATGGAGGAAGGGTGCGAACCCGACCTCGAGTGACTAGAAACCCCCGCTGCCAGTCTATACGCCAACATCAGTCCCAGCATACTGACAATCGCCGTGTACATTCAAGGACAAAGAGGGTACAACAAAACTCTCTGCATCCTAGACTCGGCGGCGGGACATTCCTCTATAGACGCAGAATATGCTCGAGAACTCGGACTCGAGCTCGGGGAGCCGCGCATCAAAACCCTGAATTACCTGGACAGGCAGGCACAGGTTAAAGCGCACGAAGTCACAGCCACGTTAACCGCTCAAGACGAAGTCACCACGTTCCACGTGGACCTCGAAACCGTGGAAGGCTTCGCGAAACTCTGCCGACTCTGGCCATGGAGCAAGTATCTCTCCAGACACCCGCACCTCAAAGATATACCCACACCGGAGTATCCCGAGCCACCGACGGGAAAAATACTCATAGGAGCAGACAACGTCGATCTACTAAGGGTCCTAGAGTATCGACGCAGCAAAAGACCCAACCGACCGATGGGCGTTAAAACGCCGTTAGGCTGGGGCTTTATAGGACCAGACCCGGCTGGGAGAGACGCAACGGCAGATGACGCGCCGATTCGCGAATCACCAGTCTACAAAATGGTCGCCTCGAGGGAACTCACGCACCTCGTTGAAAGACAATTCGAGATCGAAAATCTGGGCGCCCTAGAGCCGTTGGAAGGACCGACTGGCCACACGCTCAACGGTCCAAAGCCAGCCGATCTATGGACACCAGAAGAGAAGCTAGCAGAAGAGCGCATGGTAGTCTCCAAGAAAATCGTAAACGGCGTTCCGCGCTACGAAGCGCGAATGCCCTGGAGAGACCACCATGAGAGTGCCCTACAGGGAAACTTCGCCGCAGTCGCGAGGCGACAGGCCGGCAGTCACTCAAACAAAGCGCTCACACGCAAGGGAGTCTTGCTAAGTGAGATAAAAGCAATCATCGATGGTTACAAGACTAAGGGATACATCGAACCGGTCGCTGACGAGCAGAAGACCAATGGATGGTATCTCCCTTTCTTTGAAGTGGTCAATCGAAGCAAGTCAACTCCCATCAGACTTGTGTTCGACGCCAAAGCCAAATACAATGGTGTGTCACTAAACGGTCACATCCTGGACTCACCGAACCGGATGAATGATCTAAGCCTCATTCTGACGCGCATGAGACGATTCAAGTTTCTATTCGCGGGGGACATCACAGAAATGTTCCTCCAGATCAGCCTGGCGGCTAGTGACAGACCGTTTCACCGCTTCACTTTCCAAGACGAACACTACCAGTTCACGAGAATACTGTTTGGGAACAAAGCGTCACCCAACATCTCCCAAAAGGTGTTGGCCGCTCTTTGCAGCGACAAGGACGCACCACAAGCATCCGAGACGATCAGAAAATCTTGCTACATGGACGACTGCATAGACAGTCGAGATAGCGAGGAAGAGATTGCCGCGTTGGCAAGAGAGCTGCCGAAACTGCTCATGGGGGGAGGAATGAAGATCTGCAAGATCTACTGCAACTCACCCATGGCCCTCAAGGAAATAGACTCGGAACTGCTCGTAAACGACATCACGATCGAAGACCAGGATGTAATATACGAGGACCAGAAAGTCCTCGGCATGATTTACATCCCGCGAACGGACAACTTTACGTTCAAAGTCAGGTACTCCACACTGCAGGAGTGGAAGAGCAACTTGGGAATCGACTCGTGGACCAAGAGACTCATACTCAAGGTAACCGCGAGTCACTACGACCCTCTCGGTCTGATATCCCCGGTGACCATAAGGCCCCGCAAACTGTTGCAGGCCCTGTGGAAGACCGGCATCGGCTGGGACGACCCGGTTCCCGAGACGTTTGCTCTGTCCTGGGAAGCCACCCTTGAAGAACTCCTGCAGGCAGGATCTCTGACCTTCGATCGGTGGGTCAGGCAGAAGCCTGACACCGAGATGCACGTTTACTGCGACGCATCGGCCGAAGTCTATGCGACAGCTCTCTACCTACGCACGGTGGAACAAGACAAAGTGCACGTGACGCTCCTGGCAGCCAAGGCCAGAGTCACGCCGATCAAGTCGCCGAGCGTCTCACGGTCCGAACTAGACGCCTGCGTGCTGGGAGTCCGAATGGCCAGGCACTACAATCAGGCGCTCGGACTCGACCCGAAAAACATCTTCTACTACACAGATAGTACAAACGCTCTGTGTTGGATACTCTCCTCGGCAAAGGATCTCAAAGTCTACACGCAACGTAGAGTCGCAGAGATCCAAACCGCCACGGACAAGGACCGCTGGGGTCACGTCGACACCGGAGTCAATCCGGCCGACGTACCAACTCGCGATCTGACCACTGAGGAAGTCGCGACCAACGCCCTGTGGCCGAAAGGCCCACCGCAGCTCAGCGAAACGAGCTACGAATTCAAAAAGTTTGAAAGCAAGGGGCGACACGTCACGCCAGAGTATTCAGCAGAGGTCAAGACCACTGCCATGTACTACCACGAAACAGAGGATCTTCCCTGGGCAGAAAAGCTGGCTAGCCACTACAGCGCCGGCACCCAGTGGAACGGGGGCGAACAAGCCCTCCGAGTGTTGAAAAGAATGATGACGAGATTTGGGAGCACGCGGGACCCGCGCCACGTCATGTGGATAGCCTCTCAGCAGAGATCATTCTCGAGAGAGATCGAAAAGCTCAACAACGGCGAAGCCATTCGAAAGGGACCGCTGTCGCTACTGAACCCGTTCATAGACGACAACGGCCTCCTTAGAAGCCGCTCCAGGCTCGAAAGGGGAGAGTCGATCCCTTACGATCAGAAATACCCCGTCATATTATCGGCAAAGAGTCACGTCACGAGACTCATCGTGGCAGAATACCACGTCCGATACAAGCATCCGGTTGGTACAGACCTGATGCGAGCCAGGCTTCAGAAGAGATTCATCATCCTCGGACTCGCCCGAGCAATTCGCAGATTATCCGAGACATGCATCACCTGCAGAAAGATCACCCCCGCCATCAGGCCTCCACAGATGGCCCCGCTCCCTACCGACCTTTTGGATCCAGCATTCCGTTGCTTCAAGACCCTGGGGATAGATCACGCAGGACCCTTCTATACGAGGGAACCGCACCAGAAAGAAGAAGAGAAAGACAGGAGATGGTACGTTCTCGTCTTCACCTGTCTCCAGACCAGGGCAGTTCACTTCGAGCTCTGCCCGTCACTGAGCGCGGACGCAACGATCCAAGCACTCGTCAGATTCTCTAGTCTGCGAGGAACGCCGAAAACCATCTATAGCGACAACGCGTCCGGATTTCACGCAGCAAGACTCAAGTGGGGAGCTCATTCCCCTTGGTTCGCAGACCCGAACCCACTGACGAAAGAACTAATGCAGTGGAAATTCATCATCCCCAGGGCCCCTCATCAAGGGGGGAGATGGGAAAGGATGGTAGGGTCCATGAAACGAGCACTGAGAGCCTACACCGGCAGTCGCGTCAGAAAAGAGGACCACTTCAGAACGGTCCTCGCAAGAGCGGCAGACATCCTAAACTCTCGGCCTCTACTCTTGAGGTCGCAGGGAGAACTATCTGACCCGCTCACGCCGGACCACTTCCTCAACCCGAGAGTCAAAGACCTGGACGTCAACGTCGACTCCAGAACAGGACTCCAGAAAGTCAACGAGAGAGTCGAAGCAGCCACGAAGGAGCTTTGGGAACTCTTCACCCGCGATCTGCTCACCCAGAATCGGAACAGGCAGACTTGGGGCAGAGAAGAGCCGCTCCCGCAAAAAGGAGACCTCGCTCTCCTACTCGAGATCTCGACCATCGGCAAATCAAACTGGCTCGCAGGAATTATCGAAGACGTGATCAAAAGCGCAGAAGGCAAGATCTGCGGAGTATACATACGAACCATCAAAGGAATAGTAAATCGTTCTATTCAGCACGTCACGATTATCCCGTCGGATCTCCCACAGAGAGAGCCGGAGCCAGACTCGGAATTGACAAGGGGTCCAGGCCGCGGGCCAGACCTAACGCCCGGCAACTTGGACCCAGGACCGGACCAGCCACTCCCGGACGCAGAGCAAGCAACAAAACGCGACTTGCCACCAAACTCGGACCCAGATCCGACAAACCAAGCCCCAGACCAAACACAAGGCTGGGGCCCAGATCCAGAATATCAGAGAGCCACAGCCCCGCCTCAGGTCGGGCCGGGCCACCAGACATCAGACCATATGGGCCCAGCAGAGCCAGGCCATGCTAGCCCATGCAGGGCAGGCCCAAGCCATGCTAGCCCAAGCCAGGCAGGGCCAAGCCAAGCAGGCCCACCCAGGGCTGGCCCAAGCAGAAATCAAAACAATCAATCAAAAGTTGATAAAAATTCTCTGAGAAAGGATCTTCCTGAAGTTCTTCCCAAAAGAATCGCCAATTTCTTAAAAGGTAGGAAAGCCAATCCTGATACCAGTTCTGATTCTGATTCCTGATTTCTGATTTCTGATTTCTGATTTCTGATCTCTGATCTCTGATTTCTGATTTCTGATTTCTGATTTTGAGTTTTGACATTTGAGCTCAAATCTTCTGACCTTGATTCCTCTGAATCTTTAAAAGTCAGCTCAGCCCAGATACCAGTTCTGGCTCTGAATCCTGATTTTCGATTTTGGATTTTGAATTTTGATTTTTGATTTTTGATTTTTGATTCCTCTGAATCTCTGAAATCAGCCCAGCACTGATTTCGACTTTTTTCTGACTCTTAGAAAAAATGGACTCTCAAACTATCAGACAAGTGGTCGACGAGATTCTCCGCCGGGGCCGTGGAGGTTCGCCGCTGTACGACGCGGCGCTCGAATACCTCCAGGCCCTCCCCGACGGACCAGCCTCCATCCTCCAGCCACTTGTCGAACAATATACGCAAGCGGACGCCGCCCGTAGGCTCCCTGGCGCAGGTACTTGTACTCATCCTGAAAATAATCCGAAACCTACTCAATAAGAGCGCTATTTCCAGGTGAGGTATATCAAGTGGCAAACGTCGTTTGCCAATTGCACCACTTCGCCAGGCGAGCCACGGCAGAGATGATGATCGCGGTTCAGATGGCCGGCTGCCCCATTCACAGCCGGGAACTCCTCGCCGCGGTCCGCCAGCGGGAGAATGCCCGCGCAGTGGATGGGGATATGCAGCGAGTCCCGGAAGTGTGGGGCGTCCCCGTGGGAGTCGAGGGAGAGCCTCGGAGACACGGACGCATGGGCAGGAGGCGCCCCCAAGTCCGCCCACGGGTCATCCGCCCGGCACAAGTCATCGTGCCACGACTCCGGGACTTTGCTCGCATCGTGCCACAGGCAGCCCCGATATTGCCTGTGGAGCCGCAGCGCCCTGAACCCGACATCAACGACAACTTTCCGGAAGAAGAAATCATGAATTATCTCGGTCTAGCTCCAGTCAAAATCGAACCCAAAGAGGAATAATCGGCTTTCAACGTCTTTTTTAATGTTTTATGTTTTTATTTTATCCCGTTTTATTTTGCTTCGGGAGCCCCTCTGGACTCCGAAATAAAAAGTTCAAATTTTATCTCCTCACGTGTTTCCATTATCGGGAAGGGGGAACAGAAAGAGGGGAAGTCGAAAAGGGGAAAGAAAAAGACGATAGAATCAGGAAGAGGGAGAAGCTCAGTTCTCTCTCGCAAAGGCTGATCGGCTCTCCGGTTAGCTCTCTGGGGAACTCATCCCCTTCGGAGCACAAGCGAAAGCTTAAGTCCTCAGAAAAGAGAAAAGAGGACCGGGTCAAAAGCTCCGCTTGGTAACAATAAAAAGTCCCGTCCAGCCTCTGCGGCGGTGTGTCCACCTATTGACCACGCGACGCCAGTCGTCCACCCCGGGGGAAGCCCTCAGCAAAGGAGCCGACACTTAGAAAAAATCTAGGTAGAGGCCTCGGAGGCCAAGGGGCAGCCTGTCCCTTCGCACACTAAAACAGGACAGCGGGACGGACGGACCGACCACCGGATTGGTAACCATCCCAACGATCAGGCAGGAAGCAGGCGTCTTGTCCAAGAATTTTCTCGCGCGTCTTTCGGAATAGTCAAACCTTCTGTCGCAGCGCCCCAGCAGGGTGACGAGTTCCTGCCGGAGTATTCTTCGGACAAATATCGCCAGAAGCAATTTTTCACCTGGCCGCTTCCTGTGGTCCCGCATCGCTTCTAGGTATGGTGCTAGCCTATCCTCCCCAGGGAGGTTACCATCCGGGCATAATCAAAGCCACCTGAATGCCACGAAGTTCCGTCGCAGCAGTAGGGGACTCTTGCGGAGGCGGGGGCTGGGTGTACTCACCCCCCTAACCGCTAAGCCGCCATAACCCTTCCCGGATTCGCTAACTTCATCCGAAGCTGACATCGGATAGGAGCCCATGATCCAGCTGGAAAGGCGGGAGGAGAGAGTCAGGCCAGACCACGGTCAAACACGTCCACGGGCGGAATCCCTCGGCGTCCGACGTGTGGAAGGCCACCTCCCTGCGGGCCCCAGGTTGCCCTGGTGCTCGCCATTGACGGGTCTCTCTAAACTAAACCCCCGTCAATTTGCAGACCCGGGCGGGTCTCGCTGGAAAACGCCGCTGCGTTTCCCTGCGTCGCGGTTGGCAAAGCCGCGACGCTAGGCCACCATCTTTCGTTGGGCACTGGCTCCTCCGGCTGGCACGGCCTGAAGCCGCCGTCGGAGGCCTAAAAAACCATCTTTCGGGCATTAATTTGGCCTCCACTTATTTAGTGGGGGACCGCGTCGCTCCCATTGGGTGCGACGCTATTTCTCACCATGCACCACTTCCAGTTTGAATCGCTGTCCTCACGAGCGCGCAAAATGCGCACCTACCGCCTCCTGTAGCCGACAAGCCGAGGTACCCACGGGGTCCTTAAATCGGCAGGCAGCAGCGGTCCTTCGCCCCCAGCGGGCCTGCAACAGCACACCCCTTAGGAAGAGCAAAAGGGGTCCGGAACCCGCGGAACCCCCATCCAGGGGGGCGTGCCTTTCGACGGAGCACGCAAAAAGCTCCCGCCGAAGCCGGCGGCGCCACTTCGCTAGTCTGGGCGCCCCCTTCCGCAACTGGTCGGCCATCGGGAAATGCCACCTCCCCAACTTGTAACATAAGTTGGGTTCGACCCAGAGATCGTTTGTCATCCTCCCGCTCACATTGCCCTTCAGAGGACCTCGACCGTTTCAGGTGGGTCTAATGGGGACAACTTACTTTGGTCTTCAGAACTATCCAGGCGGCGATTGGGAGGACAACGCCCGAAATGGTACCGTCACCGGCCGACAGCAGCTGCAGCGGTCGTCCGGGCCACCCTGCAGAGGTGACCCGGACCTTGGAGAGCGGGTGAATAGCCCCCAAGCCAAGGCCAGCAAAAAGCCAGACCTCGTTCCAAAAGTTTCGTCCAGAAACCCCGACATGGTTTTTAGACTACGCCTGACTCCAACGTGGCCGCTAAGCCCTTGTCCAACACGGCAGGGAAGCCGGCCGTCCCCCCCACCGTGCGCCAGGCGAGTCAAAAACTCGTAGCCAACGTGTACCCGGAACCGTCGCTCCCGCAGCGATTGACGGTTAGACCAGATATGCACTAGGGTCTTATCCGGACTACTTCTCTCTCAGTGATGAAAACCTGAAAAATGAGGTGTCCTGTTTTTCAGACTTCACTGGAGTATACAACAGAAATAAAAAACGGATCCGAGTTTACTTAATAAGGGATAGGAAATTGCGATGGTTCCACTCGAAGACTCACCCTTCGAGATTCGGTATTTTGACATCGCGAGCCTCGGCTGATCACTCTCCGAGGTCGCCCGTCGCCGGAGACGTGTGACCTTTCGTTTGGCCTCGGCGAGGCTCTTTTCGAGGCCGCGCAAAATTGGCAGCCAGTCCATCTGGACTTAGCCAAAAAATTGAAAAATACCACATCGGACCCGAAAGCCAGAAAAAGGGGTTAGGCTATTGGAACCACCTCAGGAAAAGGAAGTTGACCACACCCATTCCAGTTGAGAAGAAGTACACAGATCAACTGGATAATCCAAAAGGCAGGGCTATAAAAGCATCCCCCCAGAGGGAAATCCTCATCAGTCACATTTTTGAAAGTGAAAGTGCACCATGGAACACGACGGTTTGGACGACATTTTGGATGGGCCAACAATTTCTCTCTCGGACAAAGAGATTGAAGATCTGTTGGGGCCAAGTTCAAGTGAAATTACCAAGACGTTGAAGCCGGTCTACGCGCCTTTCGTCAAGTACGAGCCCACCCCCCTGGACCAGCTAGGGGGGAGAAACCAAGGCAATATCTCCTTGGATTCCGGGATCTCATTCTCGGAGTTCGAGGGGAAAGACGGTGGACTCGAAGGGGAAGGCATTCTCGAGCTAAGGGCAGATCTCAGGAATCTCCCGGATCGGAGTGCCCCCCTGCCGTCTTGCCTGCATTTCAATGGGCGATACTATTCGGATCCTCTGAGAATCGGCCTAGCCTTTCGCGTCGCCCGAGCCTTAGGAGTCCTCCGTGACGAGGACTTTCGAGATCCGATTTCGGACCTGAGAGCCCGGGCCCGCGCCGGCGAGGCCAAGAGGAGCCGAGACGATGCCGCCCGGGCCCGCGCCAGCGAGGCCAAGAGGAGCCGAGACGATGCCGCCCGGTACCGTCGGCAAGCTCCACCTCGAGTGGACTTACGGAAGACCATCGAGGCCAGGGCGGCAAAGGCGGCCGTACCCCCTCGAGCTGCCTCCATCCCCGCTGCCTCCATCCCCACGCCCTCCCCGGATCACAGTCTCTTGGAGAGGACCGCGGTGGAGATGTTCGAAAACGCCAGGTCGGCTCGGATGGAGATTACCACCCTCCGCAAGGAGGCGGAAGAGCTTAGAGGGGAAAGGCGAGCTTTGAGAGACGAGATCCGCGGGCTTCGCGAGTTTATGAAGAGCAAAGGATTGGAGCCCCCTCCGTGGGGACCTAGCTTCTCGATGCCAACCGCTTCTTCTCTCAGAGGTAAGACCCCTCAGCAAATCTAGGGGGGAGAATGTGTTTGTCGGCTAACCCAGCCTTCGGTCTTAACGGGAATATATTTGCTTGAATATAGAACGTCTCGAGGCCAGGCTGGACAAGGCGCGAAGGGCACCCCCTCCGGGGGCCCCAGCCAAATAGAGTCGACAAGAGTCCGGATTCCTCGGTAAGTCCGACTACCGAAAAAGGCCAAGAATCCGGAAGGATTCTTACCACAGCCTGTCCAAATAAGGGACCAAACCTGATTTGGACCGGGTTTGACCAGCCAGGTAGCCCATTACCTGGAAAGTGGCGGGAAGACAGTCTTCCCGCCGAAAAACCCTTTGTTCTTGGAAGGAATGTATTTTCCCTCCAAAAAGCCCTTTGTTCTGTTGGAGGGAGTTTTTCCCTCCAAAAGTTCTTTGTTCTCCTGGGCTGGCCCACAAAGGCCGGCCCAACTTAGGATCAGAGTTGGATCCTAGCCTCACCT
>Ga0194118_10006463_pt1 | contig 11689 bp, 10 predicted proteins | sample TA2MahsurfametaG_2_FD_148662 | JGI IMG/M metagenome (GOLD analysis project Ga0194118, IMG submission 148662) | Freshwater microbial communities from Lake Tanganyika, Tanzania - TA2015013 Mahale N5 surface | ecosystem: Environmental > Aquatic > Freshwater > Lake | place: Tanzania: Lake...
GGCTGCAGCGCCAGCAGGAGGATCCGCGCTCGATCCTGCGCGAGGCCTTCGGCCGCCTCGCCTGGGGCGAGCATCCCTATGGCGAGGGCGCTGAGGCGGAAATCGCCTCGGTGCGCGGTGCCACGGTGGAGGCGATGCGCGGCTTCCTCGCGCGGCGCATGGCGCACGACAACCTCGTCGTCGGGGCCGTCGGCAACATCGACGCCGCGGCGCTCGGCGCGCTGCTCGACCAGGTCTTCGGTGGGCTGCCCGCGCGCGCGGCGGCCTACGGCGTGCCGGAGGCGCGGCCCGCGATCGACGCCGAGCGCGTCGTCGTCATCCGCCGCCCGGCGCCGCAGGCCCTCGTCCTGTCCGGCGCGCCGGGCATGAAGCGCGACGATCCGGACTGGTTCGCCGCGCAGCTGGTCAACTACGTGCTCGGCGGCGGCGGCTTCAACTCGCGGCTGATGACGGAGATGCGCGAGAAGCGCGGCCTCACCTATGGCGTGTCGACCTCCTACCAGGCGCTCGACCGCGGGGCGCTCGTCCTCGCGTCCTTCTCCACCGACAACGCCCGCGCCGGCGAGGCGGTCGACCTGCTGCGCGCGCAATGGCGGCGCATGGGCGAGGAGGGGCCGGGCGAGCAGGAACTCGAGGATGCGAAGGCCTACATGACCGGAGCCTTCGCGCTCTCCCTCGATTCCAGCTCCGCGGTGGCGGGCCTGCTCGTGACGCTCCAGAACGAGGGGCTCGGCATGGATTACCTGTCGCGGCGCGACTCGCTGATCCGCGGCGTCACGATCGAGGACGCGCGCCGCGTCGCGCGGCGCATGCATGGCGGGCCCGGCTTCCTGACCGTGGTCGTCGGCGAGCCGGCGGGCGTCCGGGGCGAGGGCGGCTGAGCCCGTGCAGGCGCGCGCGATCCGCAGGCTGCCCGACACGCTCGTCAACCAGATCGCCGCGGGCGAGGTGATCGAAAGGCCGGCGGCCGCGCTCAAGGAAGTCGTCGAGAACGCCATCGATGCCGGCGCGCGGCGCATCGACGTCGCACTCAAGGAATCCGGCAAGGCCGCCATCGTCGTCTCCGACGATGGGCGCGGCATGGCGCGCGAGGACCTCGCGCTCGCGATCGAGCGCCACGCGACCTCGAAGCTGCCAGGCGACGACCTCTCGGACATCTCCAGCTTCGGCTTCCGCGGCGAGGCGCTGCCCTCGATCGGCGCGGTCGCGCGGCTCGCGATCACCAGCCGCGCCGCGGGCGCCGCCGAGGCCTGGACGATCCGCGTCGAGGGGGGGCGGCGCGAGGGGCCCGAGCCGGCGGCGCATGGCGCGGGCACGCGCGTCGAGATCCGCGACCTCTTCTTCGCCACGCCCGCGCGGCTCAAGTTCCTCAAGGGCGACCGCGCCGAGCTGCAGGCCTGCGTCGACGCGGTCGAGCGCCTGGCGATGGCGAACCCGCACATCGCCTTCTCCGTCCTCGCCGATGGCCGCCAGGCGCTGCGCCTCGCGCCCGCCACGGGCGAAGCGGCGCATGCGCGGCTCGAGCGCCTGTCCGCGGTGGTCGACCGCGAGTTCTTCGCCAACGCGATCGAGGTCGACGCCGAGCGCGAGGGCGTGCGCCTCGTCGGCCATGCGAGCCTGCCGACCTTCCATCGCGCGACCGCGCAGATGCAGTACCTGTTCGTCAACGGCAGGCCCGTGCGCGACAGGCTGCTCGCCGGCGCGGTGCGCGCGGCCTATGCCGACTTCCTCGCGCGCGACCGCCATCCCGTCGTCGCGCTCTTCGTCGAGCTGCCGCCCGACCAGGTCGACGTCAACGTGCATCCCGCGAAGTCGGAGGTGCGATTCCGCGATGCGGGCCTGGTGCGCGGCCTGCTCGTCGGCGCGCTGAAGCACGCGCTCGCCGGCGCCGGCTTCCGCGCCGCGACCACGCCGGGGCTCGACGCGCTCGCCGCGCTGCGCCCCGGCACGCTGCGCGCGCCCCAGGCCGTCGGCGGCGGCGCCTATCCGGCCGTCCCGGGCCATGGCCAGGCGTGGCCCGGCTTTGCAGAGACGCTCGGCGCCGCGGCGCTCGGCTTCCAGGCCCCGCTCGGCGTCGCCGCGCCCTCCGCGCCCGCCGCGGCCCCGGCGCCGGGCGCCGCTGAAGCCGGGTCCTTCCCGCTGGGCGTCGCGCGCGCCCAGCTCTTCGAGACCTACATCCTCGCGCAGACCGCCGATGGCATCGTCGTGGTCGACCAGCACGCCGCGCATGAGCGCCTCGTCTACGAGCGCATCAAGGCAGAGCTCGCGGAGCATGGCGTGCGGCGCCAGGCGCTGCTGATCCCCGAGATCGTCGAGCTCGACGAGGCGCGCGCCGCGCGACTGCTGGCGCGCGAGGCGGAGCTGCTGCGCCTCGGCCTCGCCATCGAGGGCTTCGGGCGCGGCGCGGTCGCGGTGCGCGAGGTTCCGGCGCTGCTCGGCGCGGTCGACGCGGCGGGGCTGGTGCGCGACCTCGCCGACGAGCTCGAGGAGCATGGCGAGGCGCTCGCGCTGGGCGAGCGCCTCGCCGACATCTGCTCCACCATGGCCTGCCACGGCAGCGTGCGCGCCGGCCGGCGGCTCTCGCCGGAGGAGATGAACGCGCTCCTCCGGCGCATGGAGGCGACGCCGCATTCCGGCCAGTGCAACCACGGCCGCCCCACCTGGGTCGAGCTCAAGCTCGCCGACATCGAGCGCCTCTTCGGCCGCCGCTGAGGCAACCGGGGACGGAGCCCGGCAACCGGGGACGGAGCCCGGATTACTCCCGACCAAGCCTCAAGCCTCCGTGCGGCGGCGGCCGGAAACACCCGGGACGACCCTTCGGCCAAGCATCGCGCCGACCTGTTCCTGGAAGCGGGGGCTCCCGAGGGCATGGCTGCCCGCGGTGGCCCGGCGGATATCGGCGATGACGTCGCCGGGCATGCGCCGGACGAAGAGTGCCCGATACGCGGCCGCGCGGCTCTCCGGGTCTGGACCGAGCGCCAGGAAGACCTCGTGCGGCGTCACGAGGGTCGACGGCCAGGTGCTCGCGTTCATCCGATGGCTGGACCACGGATAGTCCCGGGGGTCGTCCACGATGGCCGCGCGAACCGGATCGAGCTCGATGTAGCGATGGCAGGCTAGGAGGTAGGCCTCGCTGTCGACGAGGCAGGAGCGGAAACGCCCCTCCCAGAGCGTGCCGCTGCGGCGGTAGGCGCGGTTGACCGATTGCACGTAGCGCTGGTTGAGCTGGCGCATCAGGCGCGAGAGCGCATCCGCGCGCGAAGGGGTCACCAGCAGGTGCACGTGGTTGGTCATGAGCACGTAGGCGTGCACGGCGCAGCCCAGCGCCGGCGCAAGCTCGGCGAGCAGCGCGAGGTAATGCAGGCGGTCGTCGTCGCGGAAGAAGCAGGCGCCGCGATCGATGCCGCGCTGCACGAGATGCGCGCTGACGCCGCCGAGCGCCAGCCTGGGTAGGCGAGGCATGGCGCCGGCGATCCTGCACCGCCGCGCCCTGCGCGCGGCGGTGCAGAGAGAGCAGCCCGGCGCTCCAGATGCACGCCTGGAGGTAATCCGGGCTCCGTCCCGGGTTGTTTCCTCAGGGCGTGTCCTGCACCGCCTTGATCATCTCCATGCCGCCGACCTTCGACGCCCAGTTCTGGTAGATCGGCATCATCGCCCTCTGCCACGGCGTCTTGTCGACCTTGTGGTACTTCGCCCCGGCGGCCACCGCCTTGGCCATCGCCTCCTCGTCGCCCTCGGCGATCAGCCGGTCCTGCAGCTTGATGCCTTCCTCGCCGGCCGACTGGACCAGCGCCTGCAGCTCGGGCGACAGGCGCCGCCAGAAATTCATCGAGAAGCCGACCGCCGAGATCGAATAGATGTGGCCGAGATCGGTGAAGTGCGGGCCGACCTCGTAGAACTTCGACAGCCAGTAGGTCGTCTTGGCGTTGTCCATCGCGTCGACGACGCCGGTCTGCATGGCGTTGTAGACCTCCGGAAACGCGATCGGCGTCGGATTGGCGCCCAGCAGCTTCCACAGCTCCACATGCAGCGGGCTTTGCAGCACGCGGATCTTCTTGCCCTTGATGTCGTCGGGCGTGAGGATCGGGAACTTCCCGAGCGGATGGCGCGTCCCGTTCACGAGGAAGCCGATCACCTTGAAGCCGTGCGGCTCGTATTTCGCCGCCATCTGCTTGCCGACCGCCCCGGACAGCACCCGATAGGCGTGGTTGTCGTCGCGGAACAGGAAGGGCATGTCGAAGAGCTGGCCCTCCGGCACCCAGATGCTCATGACCGAGACATTGACCGGCGCGCCGCAGACCGAGCCCAGCCGCATGCCCTCGGCCATTTCCTTTTCGCCGCCAAGCTGCGAATTGGGGAAGATCTGCACTTCGATCGCGCCCTTGGACTCGGCGTTGATGCGATCCGCCATGCGCTGCATGCCGATCGTGCCCGGGAAATCCGTGTTGCCCAGCACCCCGAACTTGCAGGTGATCTTGCCCTGGGCGAAGGCCGGCGCGACCGCCGCCAGCAATCCCGCGGCGAGGGCGCCCGCCGCCAATGTCAGGTTACGCTTCATCGTCTCGTCTCCTCCTGGATCATCGGGCAAATCCGCCTTGCCCTTGCGCGATGGGTGAAGCCCGGACCCACCCGCCCGGCTCTCAGAACGCCGCCCGGACGAGCGCGAGCGAGATCGACGGGACATAGGTGATCAGCGCGAGGCCGAGGATGAGGATCGCCAGGAACGGCATCACCGCCCGGAAGGTCGCCTGGACCGAGGTGCCGGTGATCGCCGAGGGAATGAAGACCAGCAACCCGTAGGGCGGCGTCAGCCCGCCGAGCATCAGGTTGACGACCACGACGATCCCGAAATGGACGGGGTCGATCCCCAGCTGCAGGACCAGCGGCAGCGCGATCGGCACGACGATCAGCATGATGGCGGTCAGATCGAGGAACATGCCCGCGAACAGCATCAGCGCGTTGAGGCAGAACAGCACCGCCCAGCCTTCGCTGACATAGGTCAGCATGAACTGGAGGAAGCCCTGGGGCACGCGCCCGGAAACCAGCACCCAGGCGAAGGGCGCCGCGACGCCGATCATGAAGCCGACCATGCCGCTGTCGACGCTCGATTCGCGCAGGCCACGCCAGATCGCGGGCAGCCGCAGGTCGCGATAGAAGAAGACACCGATCGCCAGCGCGTAGACCACGGCCACGACCCCGGCCTCGGTCGCGGTCACGACGCCGAAGCGGATCCCGCCGATGATCATCACGGAGAGCAGCAGCACCGGCACCGCCATCAGCAGCGGCGAGGCGATGCCGCGCCAGGACGGCCTGGCGTTGGCCGTGCCGTAGCCCTGGCGCCGCGCCTGGACATAGACGACCGCCATCAGCAGCCCTGCGATCAGCAGGCCCGGCACGATCCCCGCCAGGAACAGCTTGCCGACCGAGACGTTGGAGACCGACGCGAAGACCAGCATCGCGATCGAGGGCGGGATGATGTTGGGCAGGATCGCCGAGGCCGCGATCACCGCGCAGCAAAACGGCGCCGGGTAGCCGTTGCGCACCATCTCCGGCACGGTCATCTTCGCGAGCAGCGATGCGTCGGCCGTCGACGACCCGGAATCGAAGCCGAAAAAGACGCTGGTCACGACGTTGACCTGCGCCAGGCCGCCGCGCAGATGCCCGACCAGCGAGCGGGCGAGCGCGAGCAGCCGCACCGTCAGCCCGCCCGCATTCATGACCTGCGCCGCGGCGATGAAGAGCGGGATCGCGAGCAGCACGAATTTCGAGGAGCCGACGACGACGTTGTGGACCACGGCGGCGGGCGGCAGCAGGTCGCCCGCGTCGCTGGCGAGGAAGGCCGCGAAGAGCATGCAATAGGCGACGGGCACGCCAAGCAGCAGCGTGGCCACGAAGGCGATGCCGAGCAGCAGCGCGGGGCGGCCGCTCTCGATGCCCATCGCCTCCAGCACGTCGACCAGGATCCAGGCGACGACCGCGAGGACGAGGGCAGCGATGCCGGCGGGCCGGTCGCTGCCGGGCTCGAAGGGCTCGAGGACCTGGCAGGCGAGGAGGATGCCGGCCGAGGCCGGGATGACGGCGTATTGCCACCAGGACGGCAGGCCCAGCGTGATGCTGGTGCCCGACGTCATCGCGGCGATCTCGATGCCGGCGGCAAGCAGCCGGATGACGGTGTAGGTGATCGTCGCGCTTGCCAGCACCGCGACAAGCCTGCGCCCGGCAGGCGGCAGCATGTCCGACACGAGCGTGAGCGCGATGTGCCGGCTGCGTCGCGTGGCGATCGGCAGGACGGTGAAGATCAGGAAGGTGAAGAGCCAGAGCCCGGCTTCCTCGGTCCAGCTGAACGACGCGTTGAAGACGTAGCGCGAGACGACGCCGCCCAGCACGACCAGGATGATGCCGGTCAGCAGCGCCGCGCCGGCATGGCTGAGGGCTTCGTCGACCACGGCGCGGATCGTCGCGACCGCGCCGATGCGCCCTGCCGGCACGCCTTCCCCGGACGTGGGCTCCGAAAGCCCCTGTGCCATGCGCCTCCCCCCGTGGTCCCCGGGCGGCGTCGCGGCTTCCCGGCCGGACCACGCATCTCTATGACTTATCATAACAAGCTTGCCGCGCCCATGCGCAAGGGGCGAGGCAGGATCGCTCCGCTATGCCGCGTGCCCGGCGAACCGCATGAACGCGACGCGCGCGCGACCGTGCCGGCGCTCGTCCAGCGGCTCGAAGCCGTCCGGCGGGTCGCAGCGCTCGCGGTCGCCGGTCTCGACGCAGGCGATGGCGCCGGGCGCAAGCCAGCCCTGGTCGCGCAGCGCGGCGAGCGCGCGCGGCGCAAGCTCCTCGCCCCAGGGCGGATCCATGAAGACGAGCGTCGCGTCGCCGCTTCCCTTGCCGGGCTGCGAGGCGTCGCGGCGCAGGAAGCGCGCGGCGGCGGTCTCGCGCGCGCGCCGGGCGTTGCGTTCGGTAAGCGCCAGGGCGCCCTGGTCGGAGTCGAGGAACGTGCAGCGCAGGGCGCCGCGCGACAGCGCCTCAATGCCCATCGCGCCCGAGCCGCAGAAGACGTCGAGCACCACCGCGCCGCGCAGCGGCGATGCCGCGCCGACGCCAAAGCGGTGCTCCAGCACGTCGAAGATCGCCTGGCGCACGCGGTCGGCGGTGGGGCGGATGCGTGCGTCGGCGGGCGGCTCCAGCGCGAGGCCGCGATGGCGTCCGGCGACGATGCGCATCGAGCCTCCCCTCCCGCCGTTCAGCGCCGCGGCGGCGCCTTGCCGAACGCGCCGCCGACGAGGTCGCGGAGCGCGCGGGCCGGCACCTCCTCGACCGCGCCGGGCACGAGCTGGCCGAGCTGGAACGCGCCGTAGGAGACGCGGATCAGCCGGTTCACCTCCAGACCGAGATGCGAGAGCACGCGCCGGATCTCGCGGTTCTTGCCCTCGCGCAGCGCCATGGTCAGCCAGACATTGCCGCCCTGGCGACGGTCGATCGCGGTCTCGATCCCGTCGTAGCGCACGCCGTCGATCTCGATCCCCCGGGCGAGCCGCGCGATCGTCGGCGCGTCGGGCGGGTCGCCGAAGGCGCGCACGCGGTAGCGGCGGATCCAGGCGGTGGCGGGCAGCTCGAGATGGCGCTTGAGCTCGCCGTCGTTGGTGAGCAGCAGCAGGCCTTCCGAGCTCCAGTCGAGCCGGCCGATCGGCATCAGCCGCGGCAGCTCGGGCGGCAGAACGTCGTAGATCGTGCGGCGGCCCTCGGGGTCGCGTGCCGCCGTGATGCAGCGGTCGGGCTTGTGGAAGCGGAAGAGCCGCGTGCGCGACGGCGCGGCGAGCGGCACGCCGTCGATCGCGACGACGTCCCCGGCCGCGACGTTGCGCGCCGGCGAGGAGAGGACCTCGCCGTTCACGCTCACGCGCCCCTCTGCGACCAGACGCTCGGCGTCGCGGCGCGAGGCGCGGCCGGAGCGCGCGATCACCTTGGCGACGCGCTCGCCGGGATGCTCTGGGTTCATGGCGCGCGATGTAGCAGAGCGGCGCCCTCGCGGCGAGCGGCATTGACCGCGCCGGCCGCGCGGCGGGAATGTCGCGACCATGGACAGGGCGGATTTCGACGCGGCGACGATGCGCCTCGCGCTCGCCGAGGCGGAGGCGGCGGCGCGCGCGGGCGAGGTGCCGGTGGGCGCGGTGCTCGTCGGGCCGGACGGCGCCGTTCTGGCGCGCGCGCACAACCTGGTCGAGGCGCGGCGCGACCCCACGGCGCATGCCGAGATGCTCGCCATCCGCGAGGCCGCCGCGCGCCTCGGCGCCAAGCGCCTGCCGGGCTGCGCGCTCTACGTCACGCTGGAGCCCTGCGCCATGTGCGCGACCGCGGCGAGCTTCGCGCGGCTGTCGCGCGTGGTCTTCGCCGCCCCCGACCCGAAGGGCGGCGGCGTGCTGCACGGCCCGCGCATCTTCGCGCAGCCGACCTGCCACTGGCGCTGCGAGGTGGAGCAGGGGCCCTTCGCCGAGGAGGCTGGCGAGGAGCTGCGTTCGTTCTTCCGTGCTAGGCGCGAGGGCGGCGGCGCCTAATGCCGATGCCTGCGCCCGGCCGCGGCGCAGGGCGAGTAGACATCGTCGCGAAGGGCGCGCTCCAGCGCCGCTTCGAAACCGAGGGGGTGACGATGGCGACGACGACGAACATCGATGCGGGCTGCATACCCGCGAAGGCGCTACGCGCTGCGACGCTGGCGCTGCTGGTCTCCGTCCCCGGCCTCGCCCAGGCGCAGGGCATGCCCGGGGCGCGGCGGCGGGCGGAGTCCGTTTCGCGCCCGCGCATGACGCAGGAGCAGCGCGAGGCCGAGCGCCGCCGCTGGCAGGCGATGTCGGCCGAGGAGCGGCAGAAGGCCGTGGAGGAGCGCCGCGCACGGCGCGCCGAGGCGCGCGAGCGCATGACGCCGGAGGAGCGCCAGAGGGCCGATGCGCAGCGCCAGGCGGCACGCGAGCGCGCGGCGAACATGACGCCGGAAGAGCGCGCGGCCCAGCGCGCGCGGGCGGCGGAGCGTCGCGGCCAGGCCACCGGCCAGGCGACGAACTGATGGCGCCCGGCGCCGGACTCAGGCGGCGGCGAAGAGCTGGATTCCGCCTGAGGCCGGCAGCCGCGTCGCGCGGCCCTGCGAGACGAGGCGGTGGAGATGCGCCACCGCCTCGCCGAGCGCGAGGCCCATGTTGGCGGCGCCGATCTCGCGCCGGAACAGGAGCGGGAAGCAGCCGACGGCGTGGCGCGGCCCCTCGGCGAGCGCCGCTACGATGCGGTCGAGGCGCTCGTCGTGGTGCGCGCGCAGCGCGGCGATGCGGCGATGGATGCCGCGATAGGGCTGGCCATGCGCCGGCAGCACCAGCGTGTCCTCCGGCACGCCGGCGAAGCCGTCGAGCGAGGAGAGGTACTCGCCGAGCGGATCGCCCAGCGGCCCGGTCGCCCAGACCGAGACATTCGGCGAGATGCGCGGCAGCAGGATGTCGCCGCAGGCCAGCGCGCCAAGCGCCGGGCACCAGAGGCATGCATGCTCGGGCGAGTGGCCGCGGCCGATGACCACGCGCCATTCATGCGCGCCGATGCGCAGGGACTGCCCCCCGGACAGGCGCACGAAGCGCTGCGGGATCGCCGGCACCATCGAGCGGTAGAAGGAATTCGGCGGTGTCGCGAAGCCCTGGAGCGATGCCTCCGGCACGCCATTGCGACGGTAGAAGGCGAGCTTGTTGGCGATCTCCGCCGCGCCGGCCTCAGGGTGGACGCCGCGCGCGGTCATCCACTCGCCCTGCGTCATCCAGACCTCGGCGTCCCAGCGCGCGGAGAGCCATGTGCCGAGCCCCAGATGGTCGGGATGGAAATGCGTCACCAGGATGCGCGTGACGGGCCGCCCGCCGAGCCCATCGGCGAAGATGCGTTCCCAGGCGGCGCGGGTCTCGTCGAGCCCGAGCCCGCAATCGACGATCGTCCAGCCCTCGCCATCCTCGACGAGCCAGAGGTTGATGTGCTCCGGCGGGAAGGGCACGCGCATGCGCAGCCAGTGGAGGCCCGGCGCCACCTCGCGCAGCGTGCCCTGCGCGGGACCATCCGCCCAGGGATGCTCGAGGCCGTGCGGGTCGCGGCTCACGCCTTGCCGTCCTCGCGCGCGACCGCCCGCCAGCCGATGTCGCGGCGGCAGAAGCCGCCCGGCCAGTCGATCGCGTCGACCGCGGCATAGGCGCGGGCCTGCGCCTCGCGCACGCTGCGCCCCGTTCCGGTGACCGAGAGCACGCGACCGCCGGTCGCAAGCATCTTGTCGCCGGAGGCTGCCGTGCCGGCATGGAAGATCGTGGCGCCGGGCAGCTTCGCCGCTGCCCCGAGGCCGCGTATCTCCGTGCCCTTCTCGTAGGCGCCGGGATAGCCCTTCGCGGCCATCACCACGGTGAGCGCCACGACGTCGCGCCAGCGCAGGTGGAAATTGCGCAGTTCGCCATCCGCCGAGGCGACCAGCGCGGGCAGGATGTCGGACATCAGGCGCGAGACGAGCGCCTGGCATTCGGGGTCGCCGAAGCGGACGTTGAACTCGATCAACCGCGGCCCCGCCGCGCCGATCATCACGCCCGCGAAGAGCACGCCCTTGTAGGGGACGCCATCGGCGCGCATGCCGGCGACGGTCGGGCGCACGATCTCGTCCATGATCCGCGCGGCCATCGCCGCGTCGACGACCGGGGCGGGCGAATAGGCGCCCATGCCGCCGGTGTTGGGTCCGGTGTCTCCGTCGCCGACGCGCTTGTGGTCCTGCGCCGCGCCAAGCGAGATCGCATGCTCGCCGTCGCACAGCGCGAAGAAGCTCGCCTCCTCGCCCTCGAGGAATTCCTCGACCACGATCTCCGCACCCGCCTTGCCGAAGGCGCCGCCGACCATCGCGGCATCGATCGCGGCGATCGCCTCGTCGACGCTGGTCGCGACCACCACGCCCTTGCCCGCGGCGAGGCCGTCGGTCTTGACCACGATCGGCGCGCCGGTCGCGCGGACATGGGCGCGCGCGGCCTCCGGGTCGGTGAAGCGGCGATAGCCCGCGGTGGGAATTCCGTGGCGGGCGCAGAAATCCTTCATCCAGCCCTTCGAGCCCTCGAGCGCCGCCGCCGCCGCCCCTGGCCCGAAGGCCTTGATGCCGGCCGCCGCGAGGCGGTCGACGAGGCCCAGGACGAGCGGCTGCTCCGGCCCGACGACGACGAAGTCGACGGCCTCGGCGCGCGCGAAGGCGACAAGCCCCTCCACGTCGTCGGCGGCGATGGGCACGCACGCGGCCTCGGCCGCGATGCCCGCGTTGCCGGGCGCGCACCAGAGCTTGCGGCACAGGGGCGAGGCGGCGATCGCCCAGCACAGGGCGTGCTCGCGGCCGCCCGAACCAACGACGAGGATCCTCATGCGCGCGCTTCGTCTATTCCGCTTGGAGGGCTGCGGCTTGTATCATGCGCCCCGAAGCGGCAGGAAGCCCATGGCGGAACCGAGGCTAGGCAATCTTCCCGAGATGTCGGTGTCGGAGCTCTCCGGCGCCATCAGGCGGCGGCTCGAATCCGACTTCGAGCGTGTGCGCGTGCGCGGCGAGCTCTCCGGCGTGACGCGCCCGGCCTCCGGCCATGTCTATTTCGCGCTCAAGGACGCCGATTCGCTGATCGACGGCGTGTGCTGGCGCAGCCAGGTCGCGCGGCTGCAG
>Ga0194118_10006467_pt1 | contig 11679 bp, 7 predicted proteins | sample TA2MahsurfametaG_2_FD_148662 | JGI IMG/M metagenome (GOLD analysis project Ga0194118, IMG submission 148662) | Freshwater microbial communities from Lake Tanganyika, Tanzania - TA2015013 Mahale N5 surface | ecosystem: Environmental > Aquatic > Freshwater > Lake | place: Tanzania: Lake Tanganyika...
CCCAGGCTCGGGATCCGGTGATAATGGCACAGGCTTTCCGGCTCGCCGTCGAAGCCGGCCGCCTCGCGTGGGAAGCCGGGATCATGGCGCGGCAGGACATGGCGGTGCCGACGACGCCAGTGACCGGGCGGCCATTCGTGCTGTGAGTTGAGTTTTTCTTGCTTGGTCTTTTTAGCCTCCGTAGTGGCGGTGCGATTGGCGGGCACGACGGGTTCTGCCTCGAAGTGATAGCGCGCTGCACTGGCAGCAAAAACTGCCTAAGTTGCGTTTGCGTTGGACCTTAGCGGTAAATAATGTGCTTGACCGAGCCGATTGGCGCGAAGCGCCGACGCAATCTTGGGGAGGCAGCTATTTATTCCCTGTTCAGCCACGGAGCTTGCGCTTTGCAGTTCAAGCGCACTGGTAAGCTCTCGATCCGTCGTGCGGCGTTGGTGCTTTTGCTGATGTGACGAGTTGAATCTCAGGGGCTTAATTGAATGCAGCGCATTTGTGAAGGTTTTAGTTTATTGAAGCTTTATGCTGTACTGAAGGCACAAAGTTCGCCAGAGCAAGCGACTGGCAAGCGCGGTAGGGGTTTTTTGTTCTTGCTGGGTCTTTTTTTTGGGTTTTCGGCGAGCTTTTGTTTAGCGCAGCAAGTGCCTGCTTGGGCATCCAAACCAATGCATGAGGTTGAGGGTATGGTGTCATACCGGCTGCCCAATGGTTTGCAACTCATCCTTTATCCCAATAACACCAAGGCCTCAACGACGATTAATCTCACCGTGAATGTGGGTTCGCGCCATGAGGGCTACGGCGAGACCGGTATGGCACACCTTTTGGAACATTTGGTGTTTAAGGGCTCACCGAAATTTCCAAGCGGCATTGCGGAGCTGTCAAGTCGAGGATTCCGAGTTAATGGCACAACCTCTTGGGATCGTACTAATTATTTTGCGAGCTTTCCTCGTAGCGATGAAAACACCCAATGGATGATCCAATGGCTTGGTGATGTGCTTGTCAATGCCTATATCCGTAAACAGGATCTCGACTCAGAGATGACGGTTGTTCGTAATGAATTTGAGCGCGGCGAAAATAATCCGGTTGGTGTGTTGTATCAGCAGGTTTTTGCAGCTGCATATACATGGCACAACTACGGCAAGGCGATCATCGGGACGCGCTCTGACATTGAAAATGTATCGATCGAAAGGCTGAGACGCTTCTACACCCACTTTTATCAACCCGATAATGCAGCCTTGCTGGTTAGTGGCGCATTTGATCCCGCCAAAGTCATCGCTTGGGTAGAACAGGCCTTCGCGGTCATTGCTAAGCCTGAGCGAAGCCTGGAGCCGACATACACCGTTGAACCAGTCCAGGAGGGTGCGCGTGAATTGCGATTGCGTCGAGTCGGTGAGGCGCCTGCGATTGTGCTTTCCTACCATGCACCATCAGCGTTACATCAAGACTTTCCAGCGATGATTCTCGCCACCCAGATGTTGGGTGGCCCAAACAATCGAATCAGCGAGCGCATCGTGAAAAAGGGGCTTGCCGCCGGCATTTGGGCCTGGCCGCGTTCGGCGCCAGAACCTTCGAATGTAATTTTCGCGTTGCAGTTGAAATCTGACCAGAACACTGAAAAGGCAAGGCAAGCGCTGCTCGATCTCACGGAGTCCCTTGCCAATGAGCCCTTTACCGAGGCCGAGTTAGCTGCAGCCAAGGCCTATTTTGTGACCCAGTATGAGCAAATGCTTGCCGATCCCGAGCGTGTTGCCTATAACCTTTCAGAGTCAATTGCCTTAGGTGATTGGCGGATGTTGTTTCAACAACGGGATCGAATTGCAGCAGCGAGGCTTGAGGATGTGAATCGGGTTGCAACAGCCTTTTGGCTTGAAAGTAACCGAACCTTGGGGGTTTTTGAGCCAGCACAGAAACCCACACGATCGCCAGAGCAACGCCAAGCCTCAGTTGCTGAGGCTATGCAAGGATTCGCAGCAAAGGCAGCAATCGATCAGGGCGAGGCATTCGAGGTATCACCGTCCAACATCAACGCTAGGCTGCGAAGAGATGCTTTAGCACCTTCCTTGACGGTTCAAAGCATTCGCAAGCGTAATGCCTCAAACCTAGTGGTCCTTCAGGCAAACCTCAGATATGGCAACTTGAAAGATCTACAAAACAAAAGCGATGCTGCCGGACTTGCGATCGCTATGCTCTCTCGGGGCATCGTTGGTCAGTCGAAAAAGGCTTTTGCCGAGACCATGACAGCACTCAAAGCGAGTTGGTCAATACAGGGCGGCGCTGAAGGTCTAACACTTTCACTCAAACTGCCGGCTGAGCGCTTCGAAGAGGGCTTGTCACGCTTGCTAAAAGCACTCAGCGAACCAGCCTTTGATCAGGCTGAATTCGAAGAATTAAGGGCCTCGTCGATCGCATCGATTGAGTCGTCTCGCCAGGATCCTCAAGCAATTGCATTGCGCACGATGTCGGCCAAGTTTTCAAGTTATCCGAAAGGAGATCCTCGGTATGTGCCAAGTTTTGAGGAAAGCCTACAGCAATTAAAAGCGATTCAACTCGATGAGTTAAAGGCCTTCTGGGATCGCTTTGTGCGTGCAGGGCCGATGGTGGTCAGTTTGATTGGTGATGTAGCGCCCGAACGCATTGATCAGGCGTTGTTAGCTTTTTGGAAGCAATGGACGGCGCAAAGACCGCCACTTGTTGCTTTTGAGCGTATTGATCGTCCTGCTCTTGATGTGAAAGCAACAACGGAAAACATCATTACCCCTGAGAAGAAAAACGCGATCTGGCTCGCCCAGCAACGATTTGATCTTGCAGATCATTCGAGAAGCTATCAGGCGCTCCGTCTGGCGATGAGGATGTTCGCCGGTGGTGGTTCACCAACGGGTCGTTTATGGGATAGGGTGCGGGAGAAAGAAGGGCTTAGCTATGGCGTTGGCGGATCGCTTTCGGGTGGCGAACCTGGCAAAGCAGCGTCACTCATGTTTTATGCGATTTTTGCGCCGCAAAATTTAGAGCGATTGCAGCAGCTTATGAGCGAGGAATTTAAGCGTGCTGAGTCCCAAGGGTTTGAAGAAGGCGAGTTACAAAAGGCCAAACAAGGGCTTGAGGCCGAGATTAACCTCGCGTGGGCGCAAGAATCTGTGCTGGCAGGAACCTTAAACTGGCTCGAGGAGCAGTCCCGCTCGGTTGATCATTTGCAGGCCATGCGTGACTTGCGCACATCGATCAAGCTTGAGGAAGTCAACGCTGCTTTTCGTCGTTATGTACGCTTGAATGATGTTTTTATAATAACAGCAGGTGATTTCCCGGTTATAAAGAAGCCATGAACAGCAAACCCTACGAGGGGATCACGGTTGTAGCGCTTGAGCAGGCGGTCGCTGCGCCTTATTGCTCCTCGCGTCTTGCTCAGGCAGGTGCGAGAGTCATCAAGGTGGAGCGTCCTGAAGGTGATTTTGCTCGCGGCTATGACCGAGCGGTCCATGGTCAGGCCTCTTATTTTCTTTGGCTAAATACCGGCAAAGAATCGATTGCACTCGATCTTAAGCAAGCCGAAGATCTTGCTCTTATGAAGCGCCTAATTGCCAAGGCCGATGTCTTTATCCAAAATCTAGCGCCTGGCGCAGTTGATCGTCTTGGGCTAGGGTCAACCGCACTGCGTGCCTTGTATCCGCGCTTGATCACCCTTGATATTTCGGGTTATGGTCAATCGGGCGAACGTGCCAACTTAAAGGCCTACGATTTTCTGGTTCAGGGTGAGTCTGGCCTTCTTGCTGTCAGCGGAGCACCGCAGGCCTACGGAAGGATTGGCGTGAGCCTTTGCGACATCGGTGCAGGCATGTATGCCTTATCAGCAGTGCAGCAAGCTTTGTTTTTGCGTGAGAGAACGGGGCATGGTGCCAGCCTTCATGTTTCTCTTTTTTCTGGTGCATTCGACTGGATGGCGGTTCCATTACTACACCAAATTTATAGCAATAAGGCGCCAGCCCGTGTAGGTTTACAACATCCATCGATTGCGCCCTATGGTGGTTTTCGCTGCGCAGACGATGAGATTTTGCTGATATCCGCCCAAAATAATCGCGAATTCGCCAGGCTATGTGAGCATGTGCTCGGCGATGCGGCGCTTGCACAGGATATGCGTTTTAAAGAAAACGCTGATCGCGTTAAACATCGTGAAGCGCTTGATGCGTTGATCAGCCAACGATTTGCCATGCACAGCCGCGCCGACATGGAAAAATCCTTGCAAAGCGCCGATATTGCCTTTGGTGGGATCAATACAGTGGCCGCGGTGGCAGACCATGCGCAGGCGCGGTACTGGCCGATGCGGCTTGGCGAGGCACAAATTCAAATGATGGCACCCCCTTTTGATGCAGACTGGCAAACCGGGTCTTTTGATGCCGCTCCTGATCTTGATCAGCATGGCGCTCGTATCCGCTGCGAGTTTGCCTGCCCACCGCCTGAATAAGGCTTGATGAGATATCATTCAACTAAAAATCATAGCAAATAAAGGAGCCCTACCGTGTTTAAAGAAACCTTCACCGCTGGCCGCAGACAGGTCTTGAAGTCCACAGGCCTTGCCGCCATCAGGTTTGCCTCGGCTGTTTTTGGTATGGGTGCCGTGCTTGCCAGCTCGGCTGCGAGTGCGCAAACCTACCCCACAAAGCCAGACACTTTAGTTGTTGGATTTGCTGCCGGTGGTCCCACCGATATTGTGGCTAGATCGCTCGCGCAGTCGATGACAAAAACACTGGGTCAGGCGGTGGCAGTCGACAACAAGCCTGCCGCAGGTGCAACGATTGCAGGTAACCTGGTCGCTAAGGCCAAGCCCGATGGCTATACCTTGTTTATTCACCATAACGGTATGGCAACAGCACCGGCGCTGTATCGGAAGCTACCCTTTAATCCGCTCACCGATTATGAATATATTGGTCAAGCGGTTGATGTCCCGATGACTTTAATCGGTCGTCAGGACTTGCCAGTGAAAAATTTTGAAGAATTGGTCGCTTGGATTAAGGCCAATAAGGCAAAGGTAAACCTTGCCAACGCTGGCCTTGGCGCTGTGTCGCACTTATGCGGTACGTTGTTCCAGCAAACGCTTGCTACCGACCTGACAACAGTTCCATTTAATGGAACCGCGCCAGCACTGACCGCATTAATGGGCGGGCATGTGGATGTGCTCTGTGATCAGACTACGCAAACAATTCCTCATATCAATGCAGGTAAGGTGAAGTTGTTTGGGGTCACAACCAAGTCAAGAATAGGCGCCTTGCCCAACACACCATCCTTGCATGAACAAGGATTAAAGGACTTTGAGGTAGTCGTCTGGCATGGCGTTTATGCACCCAAAGGAACACCCAAGCCTGTCATCGACACCCTGACAGCCGCGCTTCAAACTGCGCTTAAAGATCCTGAAGTGATGAAACGTATGAAGGACCTAGGTGCAGAGATCACGCCAGTGTCAAAGCAAACGCCCGACGGTTTGCGCACGCACTTGGGTGCTGAGATTGAAAAATGGGGCAAAGTGATTCGCGCTGCGGGCCAGTATGCAGACTGAGTTGTCAACGATCCCAGGATTTGAAGCGGTCCGGGAGGCCGCTTCACGTATCGCTGACCAGATTCGTCGTACCCCTGTTCTCACCAGCGCCGAAGCCGATCGCCGTGCCGGTGCGCGCTTGTTTTTTAAGTGCGAAAACTTCCAGCGAACCGGTGCCTTTAAGTTTCGTGGTGCCTTAAACGCGGTTCGAGCCTTAAACCCGCAAGAGCGCAAAGCAGGAGTCATTACTTTTTCCTCGGGTAACCACGGCCAGGCGATTGCAAGGGCTTGTCAGATTGAAGGTATCAAAGCGGTTGTGGTCATGCCCAAGGATGCGCCTCAGCCGAAAATGAAGGCTGCTCAATCCTTTGGTGCGCAAATTATTCACTACGACCGGCTAAGCGAGGATCGGGAGATCGTGGCAAAAGCACTGCTTGAGCGCGAGGGCTATCGGTTGATCCCGCCTTTCGATCACCCAATGGTGATTGCTGGGCAGGGAACAAGCGCGATGGAGCTGATTGAAGACGTCGGTGCCCTGGATGCGCTTTATGTTTGCTTAGGTGGTGGGGGCCTGCTATCAGGTTGTGCGCTGGCAGCGAGCGCACTGTCTCCGGGATGTCAGATTATCGGTGTTGAGCCCGAGACAGGCAACGATGTGCAATTGGCCTTTGCACGTGGTGAGCCAGTCAGTATTGATGTACCCGATACGATCGCTGATGGTGCTCGCACCACGCGAGTTGGGGACATCACCTTTGCCATCATCCAGCAACATGTTACAGCGATAGAGACAGTATCGGATCAGGCGCTCATCGATACCATGCGATTTTTTGCGCAGTGGATGAAGATCGTGATTGAGCCAACAGGATGCTTGGCTGCAGCGGCAGCGTTGAGGCAACGCGAGTTTGGGCCAAGCGCAAAAATTGGGGTGCTTTTGAGTGGCGGTAATGTTGACCTGGCGCAGTATGGAGCATGGTTAAAGGCTGCTTGATTGAGCCAGTGATGGTTTTTGGTTTGCAAATGTGAACTCGATTAGCGGTGGTACGGTTTGGCACTGGCGAGCCTGGCAACGCGACGCGCAATGGCAGGCGACCCGAGAGGCGATTCACCGGTACCACCAAACCAATGGACCGCAAGAGGGCGAGCTGTTATTGCTTGGTTGCAGCGCTGGCTGGATGTTGAACACCTCCTGGCTCAAGCGCTTCACGAAGCTGACGGCGGTTGATCTTGATCCATTGGCGGGCTGGCTTTTTAGCCTTCGACACCGTGGCTTGAAGCACCTACAGTGGCATCAGGCTGATGCACTTAAACAGCTTGATGCCCTATTGCTTGCCCATCCAAAAGCCTCGATTCTGTTTGACAATATGCTTGGACAGCAGACCCTGATCCATCTGCACGAAGGTCGTTCCTCTGAAAAAGAGCTAGCTGATCTCGAGAAAGATTTAGCAGCGCTTAAGGATCGATTGCGCGGCAGAACCTGGGGAAGTCTTCATGATCGAATTTCGGGACCAGTACAGAGTTCTGCAGATCGATACAAAAAATACTTCGAAAAGCCCTTGGTGACTGAAAGCCAAAACCGCCAAACGAATGCTCAATTGATGCAAACGCTCGGCGCCTTTGATGAGGTGAACGCCTATGGCGAGTGGCTTGACCATTTGACAAGTCGCGTTTTTAGCCTCGATGCGCCGCGGACCTATGTGTTGTGGCCTTTTGCACCAAGTTATTGGCACTGGTTGGAACTTGCTTGGGTCAAGCCAGGCGACAATAAGATGTCAATTTAACAACCAAATGTCGCTGAAAAACTTAAAATAGTTAATATAAAAAAGGTAATATTATGAACCATATCGTTCAATTTAAAGATAGCGAATATCAAAAGGGGCAGGCCAACCATCTCTTGGATGGTCAGGCTCTAAATCCCCAAGAGAAGCAGGCGAAAAATCCCTTGCTTGAAGTCTGGTCCGGCAACTTTGAGATGCCTGCTTTTGAGCAGATTCGAGCCGATCACTTTGAACCAGCTTTCAAGACTGCTATGGCAGCACATCGCATAGAGCTTGAATCGATTGCTTGCCAGGAGTCGACCGCAGACTTTGACAATACGATGTTGGCACTTGAAAAATCCGGGGCAAGTCTCCACCGCGTTTCAAATATTTTCTATAACTTAAGCGCATCACACAGCTCAGACGAATTGCAAAGCGTTGAGCGTGCCATGGCGCCCCGCTTGGCAGCGCACTTTAATCAAATGATGCTCGATCAAAGGCTTTTTGCTCGAGTCGATACTTTATTTCAGCAGCGTGACCCGGAGCAGCTTGATGCTGAATCCATGCGTCTTCTAGAGCGATGGCATCTTGATTTTGTGCGTAGCGGCGCCAAGCTCAGTGCGAGCGATCGGACAAGATTTGCGGAAATTACCGAGCAACTTGCAAGCCTATACACCGAGTTCTCGCAAAACGTTTTGCATGATGAATCGAACTTCACCATGGTGCTGCGTAGTAGCGATGAGCTTATGGGTTTGCCTGATTTTGTTCGAGCTGCAGCAAGACAGGCGGCCATTGAACGTGGACTCCAGGGCGATGACATGCACGTCATCACCTTGGCACGATCCTCGGTCACGCCCTTTATGACCTTTAGTGAGCACCGCGATCTGCGCCAAAAGCTCTGGGCAGCTTGGTGCGCGCGGGGAGAGCATCCCGGTGCACGCGACAATCGACCACTGATTGTTGAGATTTTGACGCGACGTCAAGAGCTCGCTTTCCTTTTGGGATATACCAACTATGCCGCCTACGCGCTTGACGACTGTATGGCGCGCACGCCGCAAGCTGCGCTTGCCCTCCTGGAGCAGGTGTGGGCGCCAGCAAGATTGCGAGCCCAAGAAGAAAAGCGTGAGATGGAAGCCTTAGCGGCATCGCAAGGCGAGGCACTAAGTCTTGAGCCGCACGACTGGCATTTTTGGTCTGAGCGTTTGCGTAAAGCGCGCTACGACTTGCAGGAATCAGAGCTAAAGCCTTATCTACAGCTTGACCATATGGTTGATGCGATGTTTGATGTGGCAGCCCGTTTGTTTAATCTGCAATTTAAACCGATTCATGATCTAAAACTTTATCATCCAAGCGTGAAAGCGTGGGAGGTGTTAGGACCCTCAGGCGAACATATTGGCATTTTTCTTGGCGATAATTTTGCAAGATCGAGTAAGCGTTCTGGGGCATGGATGAGCAGCTTTCGGGATCAACAAGCTTTGCTTGAGCCGCATCGACCTATCGTGGTTAACAACAATAACTTTTCGCAGGCTGCCGGCCAAGCATGCTTATTAAGTCTTGATGATGCGCATACGCTGTTCCACGAATTTGGCCATGGACTCCACGGACTTCTTTCGCAATTGACTTATCCAAAGCTCGCAGGCACGAACGTACTGCGCGATTTCGTCGAGTTTCCTTCCCAACTTTTTGAACACTGGCTATTACAGCCCGAGATTCTCAAACGACATGCCTTACATGTCGAAACTGGTGAGCCCATGCCAGATGCCTTAATCGAAAAGATTCTTAAAGCGAAAACCTTTAATCAAGGATTTGCAAGCGTGGAATACCTCGCCTGTGCGCTAGCAGATCTCGATTTGCATTCACGAACCAACTTTGAGGGGCTCGATTTGCAACAGTTCGAACGCAACTTGATGAGCCGAATTGGTATGCCATCAGCTGTTGGTTTGCGTCATCGCTTGCCGCACTTTTTGCATTTGTTTTCAGGCTCTGGCTACGCTTCAGCCTACTATGTTTATCTCTGGGCTGAGGTCTTGGATGCCGATGGCTTTGAGGCCTTTATCGAAGCTGGCGATCCCTTTGACCCAACACTTGCAAAACGGTTGCATGATTATGTTTATAGCGCAGGCAATCGCTATGAGCCAATGCAGGCCTATGTTGCCTTTCGTGGCCGTGAACCGGCAGTGGAAGCTTTGCTCAGGCAACGTGGCCTACAGTGAGCGTTTAGAGAACAGCTAGATTAGGCATTCTGGCCTGAAGTGACTAAGCGCATCCTTACTTGTCGTTGACGGTAGAGCAAACCAACAACGATAAAAAGATTAACAAGATTCCACGCAATGCCATTGATGAAGGCGGCTTCATAAGAGCCGCTAGCGTCGAAAATCCAGCCTGACATCCATCCGCCAAGTGCCATACCGCCTAAGGTAAACATAATCACAATACCAACCCGGGTCGCTGCAACCTGCGGTGGGAAATATTCGCGAACAATAATCGCGTAGGCGGGCACGATACCCCCTTGAAACAGTCCGAAAAGCGCCGAGACAATAAAGAGGGAACTTAGTTCCTGAAAGGGAATAAAAAGCAATAAAGCAAGGCCTTGGAGCACCGAACCGAGCAATAGCGTTCGCAGCCCGCCGATGCGATCTGAAATCACGCCAAAAACAAGACGACTGATTACGCCGGCTGCGAGCATGACTGAAAGCATTTGTGCACCCTTAACCGCACCAAATCCTAGATCGGTACAATAAGCCACGATATGTACTTGCGGCATGGCCATGGCGATACAACAAGCAACGCCAGCAATACAAAGAAGCGCCAATAAGGCGTTTGCCGAAATGCCTAACATTTGTTCCGGGGAGTGCGTGCTGCTTGGAGCAGGCGCTTGTTCGTTCAAATTCGTTACTGTACTTGCAAGTCCATGACTCGGTGCTCTTCGCCTGAGCAATAATGCGAGCGGCAGCATGGTGACGAAGCAAAAAATGCCAACACCCATCATGGTGTCGCGCCATCCATAAAGATCAACCCAATGTCTTACAAGCGGTGGCCAAATCGCTCCGGCCATATAGTTTCCCGAAGCGACAATGCCTACTGCGATCCCACGTCGCTTTAAAAACCATAGCGAAGTATCTGCCATTAAGGGTGCGAAACTTGATGAACTTCCGAGCATACCCACCAAGATGCCTTGCACGAGGCTAAAGTACCAGAGGCTTGCAGCGCCTGCGCCAAGCAAAAATCCAGCGCTCAGTGCTGTGCCGCCCAGCATGATCGGGAGCCAGATACCGTAGCGATCGGCAAGTCTGCCCATCAATACCCCACCGATGCCAAAGCCAACCATGGTGAGCGTGTAGGGCATAGAAGCATCGGCTCGCGCCACGCCGAACTCTTGTTGGAGTTCAGGCAAAACAATAATGGCCATATACATGCCACTGCCGCCGATAATCATCAAAACGAGCGAGATGCAAAGCCTTAGCCATGCGTAGTTTGAGTCAACACCTTGGTGACTTTTCGCGTTCATTGAGTCTGGGGTTTGCATCGTTGCACAGTAGCAGATCTCATCGCGCATTGCTTTCAACGTTCCATTATCTTGCCAGCGCTTTGACCTAATCTGGAAAAAACAAATCCTGATGGGTTTGTGGCCCGTATGGCATTGATTTTGAGCCTTCTGCCAAACAACAATAACTTCTGGCAATTCTGGAGTATTGAAATGATCAGTTATGAAGTGACCGAGTGGGGCATGCCACTACAGCAGGCAATTCGTGAAACGCCTCAACCCAAGGGCAGCGAGGTTTTGGTACGGGTTAAATATTGCGGCGTCTGTCACTCAGACGTTCATATCCGCGATGGCTATTTTGATCTGGGTGGGGGCAAGAAGTTTCATATGTCACAGCGGGGGATGAAATTACCGGTCACGCTCGGCCATGAGCCCTACGGTGAGGTGTTATCAGCAGGGCCTGAGGCGCATGATGTGCCCTTGGGCGAAGATCGTCTGGTCTATCCATGGACTGGCTGTGGTTCTTGCGCCCGCTGCAATGAGGGCATGGATAACTGGTGCCCAACACCGCGCTACATCGGGATCCAGCGCTCAGGTGGTTATGGGGATCATATTCTGGTTCCACACCCGAAGTATTTGGTTGACGCTCGTGGGATCGATCCAAGCTATGCCCCGATTCTGGCCTGTTCGGGGTTGACCACATACAGTGCGGTCCGAAAATTACTACCGTGTAAACCGAGCGACTGGATTGTTGTGATGGGTGCAGGTGGGCTTGGTCTGATGGCAATTGCAATGCTCAAGGCGCTTGGCCATGAGCAAATCGCCGTTTGCGAGATTCAACGCAGCAAATGGGATGCAGCGAAAGAGGCTGGCGCGAGCCTTTGTATCGATCCACTTGATGCTACCGCGCTTGAACAATTGCA
>Ga0194118_10006468_pt1 | contig 11677 bp, 10 predicted proteins | sample TA2MahsurfametaG_2_FD_148662 | JGI IMG/M metagenome (GOLD analysis project Ga0194118, IMG submission 148662) | Freshwater microbial communities from Lake Tanganyika, Tanzania - TA2015013 Mahale N5 surface | ecosystem: Environmental > Aquatic > Freshwater > Lake | place: Tanzania: Lake...
CGCGCTCATCGCAACACCGTGCTATGATAGCGAATATGCAGAAGGACCGCGCTACGGCAGCGCCATCATTGTTGCGCATTCAAGCTCAATAAAGACACTGATTGATGCGAAAAATCATTTCGCGGCCATCAATGGCTATGACAGCAATACGGGCATGAACCTCTTTCGCATAAGCCTTGCGCGCGCTGGCGCACGCGGCGACTTTTTCTCGAAAGTGATTATCACGGGATCGCATCAAGCCAGTATCGATGCCGTGATTAAAGGCGGCGCGGATATCGCCTCAATTGATGTCGTCTCACTTGCTCATTTTAAGTGCTTCGATCCTAAGCTTTCATCGAAGATCAGAATAATTGCTTACACACCAAAGACGCCGGGGCTTCCCTTCATCACAAGCGGAGCCGCCGCACCGAATATGATTGAAGCACTTCGTCATGCGCTGTTCTCGGTCATAGGCAAAGCACCCCGTCTCGACGCGGTTGGGACGCTGATGCTCAAAGATGCAATCGTCTTGCCCCGCACTGCCTATGATGAAATCCTTGCTCTTGAGGAAGAAGCGAAAGCTTTAGGTTACCCCGAATTGAAATAGCGTAAGCGATTCAAGGAAAAAAACGCGGCCCAAGGGCCGCGTTGACAAGTCTGAGGGAGGAAGCGGCGCGGGCGTGGTACATCCGCACGCCCGCGGCCTACCAACGTGACTAACTCACGTTAGATCTTATCTGTAATACGCGAAACCGTTTCCACAGTGGCCTGCAACATACGGGCATTACCGTTATAGACCTGCTGCGAACGGATCATGTCCATCAATTCATTCGTGATGTCGACATTCGCCTGCTCGAGTGTGCCGGTCATGATGTTGCCTGCTTTCGGCGCACCCGCACCGGTGATCGAGGCTGCACCAGAGAGGCCCGTTTCTGAATAACGATTGTTACCAATCGCCTTCAGACCTTGATCACTGGGGAAAGTTGCGATCGCCACAAAACGTAAAGTGTAAGTTTTGTTATCAGAATAGGTGGCCTGTACTTCACCCTTAGGGCTGATCGAAAGACTCTGTAATATGATATCTGATGTTGGGACGGGTGCCAGTAGGCCATCGGAAAGCCGCGTGCCTGCTGGCCAGGCTTCGCCCGTTTTCAGTGATGGAGGAATTTTGACACCGGAAAGCGTGCCTGCTTCATTCGGTGCCAATGGAGACGAACCTACTAAAGGCGGATAACCATGAACAACAAAACCGCCCGAATCAACCACGTTACCGGACATATCAAGGCTGAAATTACCGGCGCGTGAATAGGTGTTTGCACCATTGGTGCCTGCTGCGGGATCGCGCGTCACGAAATAGCCACGTCCATCAATCGCCATATCGGTAACTCGGCCAGTGGACTTCAAGGCACCTGCGGTTGTATCGCGAGACACGCTCGTCAAAAGTACACCGGCGCCCACAGCCGTTTTTGGATTGGCGGCCGGATCATTCGAGAATACGTCGCCGAAATTGGCGTAAGAGCGTTTGAAGCCAACCGTGCTAGCATTGGCCAAGTTATTCGACGTCACATTCATTTCTTTTTGCGTTGCGTTCAGCGCCGCCATGGTGACCGAGAGCATGAGGTCCTCCGAAAGATGGGTTCGATCCGGAAGGGTTTTAGCAAGTCCCGTGCCAATCGGTTAACAAAGATCGTGAGCGTGCTCACGGATGCTTAGCCAGAACCGTGCCGACCGGCTCAGTCGCGCCCTAAAAAATTCGAGGCCTAACCCGTCTTTCAGGTTGTTAAGAGGCGAGGATCAAACATGTTGCACCGCAACGCTCTGAAAGCTTACGAACAGGCGGAAACGGATTTTGCAGTTGAAGGCGCGGATCGGCACCGCTTGATCGAGCTTTTATTTGCAGAATTGCTCGGGTCACTTGATCGCGCCATTCTGGCCATCCAAACAGGTGACCAAGTGGCTCGCTCTAGCGCACACTCAAAAGCTTTGATGATCATCGTCTCTCTAGCGAGTAGTCTCGATTTCGAGCGCGGTAAACCCGTGGCAACAACACTGGGCGAGCTTTATGAGTGGGCGCGTGTTCAGATGATTGAGGCCAACCGGTCAGAACCAATTGAGCGCCTCACCGCCATTCGCAAAGCTATGGCTGATATCTCGGAAGCCTGGTCGATGATTGGCAAACAGGCAAAAAACGCCGCTTAATTAGGTCGACCAATCCCGAATTTTCGTATTTTCTCGATCAAGGTCGTGCGCTGGATCCCGAGCCGCCGCGCGGCAGCGGAGACAGATCCCTCTTCGTCCTCAAGAGCTACGCGGATAAAGGCGACCTCAAGGGATGAGACATAATCTTTCAAATTAAACCCGCGCGCCCCGCTCAATAGCGAGCGGACGCCTTGGTCATCATTCGCCCCGATTTCAATAGGTCGAAGGGGAAGGTCTTCTTTGCCATCAGCCGTCATCGTAATCGACACATCATCGGCAAATTCGGCAACCGCGTCCCAAATGGCTTCCGCTTCTTCGGCGCGATCGATCGGCTGGCCTGGGCGGATGAGACTGGCCATCGTTGCAAAATCGATCGCGCGACCGACAAACAATGCCCCTGCCCGCTCCAATATGTTACGGAGTTCGCGGACATTGCCGGGCCATTCATATGATTTAAGGGCATCAAGCGCCCCATCCGTCAGGATTGGCGCCTTCGGAAAGCCCTGCGCCTCGAAGCGCTCTATAATAAAGCGAACAAGATCCGGAATATCGGCCAAGCGCTCTTTGAGCGGGGGCAAAGTGATCGGAAACACATTGATCCGATAATAAAGGTCTTCACGAAATTTCTGCTCGGCGATCAATTGTGTGAGGTCGCGATGGGTCGCACAGACAAAGCGCACATCAACTGAAATCGGCTTTGATCCACCAATACGCGTGAAGGTCCGCTCCTCAAGCATGCGGAGCAGTTTCACCTGCATATCGAGGGGCATATCGCCGATTTCATCGAGGAAAAGCGTGCCGCCACCCGATATTTCCATCAAGCCGACGCGGTCCTTCAAAGCGCCCGTAAAGGCACCTTTCTCATAACCAAAGAGCTCGCTTTCCAAAAGATCACGCGGGATCGCGCCGCAATTAACGGCGACAAAAGGTCCGTTCACCCGCTCTGATTTGGCATGGATCGCGCGGGCGACGATTTCTTTACCGCTACCGGAGGGACCTTGAATAAAGATCGTCGAGCCGAGGGGGGCGACTTTATCGACCATATCGGCCACGGCACGCATGGCCGGACTCGGAAGATCGAGAAAACGCGAATAATCCTGTCCAGACACACACTACTCCTCGGACAACGGCTGTCGATTTTTTGACTGAGCCGCAGAATTACACAAGCCCTTTATCGAGGCTTGATTGCGAAAGTGTTGCTGAAACCCCCTTTTTGACGCCCAGAGTGAAATTTTTTCAGGTTAAAATTTTACTAATTTTAACAAAGTGTTAATCGGTTAATGCGGGTTGCCGCGCCGCTCAACTCAGGGGCGTCTCAAAAAACTTGGCAAGATCGTTGCTTTCAAGGGTCACCAACCGGCAAAGTCCGAGGGAGATTGCTTGATGAGCATGGTTTTGTGCTTAACCGACCACCTTGCAGATAGCGAGGCCTGGACCACCCATCTTCACATGCGCGGCCATGAAACCGCGATGAGCGATGTGAAGTCTTTAGCCACACTCAAAGCCGATGGCTGGGAGCGAACGGGACTTCTCCTTTCGCAAGATGCTGCAAAAACTCTGGCAACCGATGCACTCGGTCTCCCGGGATGGTGCCGCAAACTGAAAGCGGATCGCATCATCGTTGTCGATAAGCCGGGCGACAAATTCCAATCAAAGGGTGAGTTCAACGGTTCCGTGCTGCGTTTGGCGCCTTCAAAACAAGGATGGCGTTATGCGGCTGAAGTGGCTGCGCGTTTCCTTGATGATGAACAAGCTGTAGCAGCCGGTGATCCGCAAACGTTTAATCTTCTGCGCCTCGCACGCCGCGTGGCAGCAAGCGATGTCACCGTGATGCTTGTAGGACCAACCGGCACTGGCAAAGAAGTCGTTTCGAAATTTCTTCACCGTGCTTCAAAGCGTGCCCGTGAGCCTTTCATCGCCGTCAATTGTGCCGCCGTTCCCGACACAATGCTTGAAGCCCTTCTCTTCGGTTATGAAAAAGGTGCTTTCACCGGCGCACATACTCCGAACAAAGGCATTTTCCGCGCAGCCGATGGCGGCACATTGCTCCTCGACGAAGTCTCAGAAATGGCACCGCATCTGCAAGCTAAATTCTTGCGCGTGTTACAGGAAAAAGAAGTCACGCCGCTCGGTGGCTCAAAATCAGTTGCGATCGATGTACGCGTGATTGCGACATCAAATCGTTATATGATGGATGAAGTCAAAGCCGGCCGCTTCCGGGAAGATCTTTATTATCGTTTGAACGTATTTCCCTTAGCGACCCAATCGCTTGCTGATCGCCCTGGCGATATTCTTCCGATCTCGATTTCGCTTCTCGCCAAACACACCGGCGGCTTCCCAACAATTCCTGAAATGACTGATGAAGCCATTGACAAGCTCGAGGCCTATGATTGGCCGGGCAATGTGCGCGAACTTGAAAATGTTCTTCAACGTGCGCTCGTATTGTCAGGCGACACACCAATCGAAGCCGATCATCTCATGATCGATATGCATGAGCACATCGCCAATGTCAAAGATTTTGACGCCAAAAGAAAACGCGTGGCTGCACGATGAATGCGCCGCTGAAAGAAGGAAAACCGACGATGGTTCAGATTAGCCCTATTGGCCTTTCAAATGATATTCTCTCAAAGGCCCAACCAAAACTTCGCCCCTTCGAGAATTCAGGCAATAACGATTTTGCCAATCAGTTGACCAACGCAATTGGCGAAGTGGCGAAAGCACAAAATGAATCGGACACCGCGATGAAAGCCTATGCAGCAGGCGATGAAGTGGATGTCACTAAAGTAATGCTCGCGCGTGAAAAATCATCGCTCGCATTTGAAGCGACGGTTCAAGTGCGCAATAAGCTTTTGAGTGCTTATAAAGATATTACAACGATGCCGGTCTAATGGCACGGATATGGAACTAAGTTAAAGTAAGACAGGGATACGCAGTATGACCGACGTGAATGTTGTGACAGTAACGCAAACCGTACCGGTTGCTACGCGCGTGAGTCAAGGGATCAACGCATTCCGTAATTTCTTGCGTCAGCCTGCCGTCGTCCGTTCCATGCCGATGATCCTGGTGGCCGCCGTGATTGCCGTCGGCCTTCTTGCGATTACCATTCTACGTGAGCCCGCTTATGTCGTGCTATTTCCACAACTTGAAGAGAGCGACAAAGCCACCGTTCTTCAAACACTCACCGAAAAAGGCATCAAGGCAAAGCTTGACGGTACAACCGGTCAGATGACTGTGCCGCGCGCAGATTTTTATCGCGCGAAAATGCTCTTGGCGTCTGCCGGTCTTCCAAAAGCCTCGAGCTCCGGTTACGATCTTCTTGGTCAGATGCCACTCGGCACCAGCCGCTCTGTTGAAGCCGCGAAGTTGAAGCAAGCGCAAGAGACAGAATTGGCGCGTTCAATCATGGAAATCCGTGATGTTGAGAGCGCACGCGTTCATTTAGCTATTCCTGAGCGTTCAGCTTTCGTGCGCGATCAAGCACCACCTTCAGCCTCTGTTGTTTTGAAACTCGCTGCCGGCCGCGCACTGGGTCAAGGCCAGGTACAATCAATCGTTCACATGGTGAGCTCAAGCGTGGCCTTCATGCCCATCGATAGCGTCACGGTTATTGATCAGTTTGGTAATTTATTATCGGGTCCAAAGCGCGAAGCCGATATTGGGCTCACATCTCAGCAGCTCGATTATAAAGTGCGGGTTGAGAAAATGTTACGCGAACGCGTGATGAATTTGATCGTACCCATCGTCGGCGAAGGCAATGTGAATACTGAAGTCAATGCCGACCTTGATTTCACGCGTATGGAACAAACGCGCGAAATGTTTGATCCGCAAGCGCAAGCCGTTCGTTCACAACAGGACTCGTTACAAGAGAGCGCTGAGGCGCGCGCCAAAGGCGTACCTGGTTCAACATCCAATCAGCCACCACCGGCTCCAAGTGTATCTGCAACACAAGGCGCCGACACGGCCACATCGAATGACACGACCAAGAACCGCTCATCGACATCCGTGCGTAACTTCGAAGTGAGCCGTGAAGTTAAGTCAGTTCGCTCGGCTCTTGGAAATATCAAAAATCTTTCGGTGGCTGTCGTTCTGCGCTCGCAAATGACAACGGATGCTGAAGGCAAGCCTGTCGAAAAGCAGATGACGGATGATGAACGCAAATATTTGACCGAGGTCATTCAGCAAGCAGTCGGCTTCAGCGAGAACCGTGGTGACAAGGTCACTTTGGTTCAGAGCCCCTTTGCTCAGGAACTCCCCGCCCTCGAACGCACATGGTATGACGCGCCATGGCTTGAAGATGCGGTCAAGCAAATCGGCGTGCTCGCCATCCTTGCGATCATTGTTCTCGGTGCTCTGCGTCCATTCCTAGCCCGCTTGTTAGCTATGTCCGATTTTGTCTCGTCGCCCGACGAAGCCATGCTTGGTGATGGTGAGACTGTGCAGGTTCGGGAAGGCGAAACGCTTGAAGAAATCAAGGCTCGGCTGAAGCCAAAGAAGGGTGGTATATCGGTCGATCTCCTTGACACCGCCAATACCTATGATGACAAGATTGCTTTGATCCGTATGCTCGTTGGCGACGACTCTGGTCGTGTGACCGCGGTGTTGAAGTCAATGATCCAGAAAGAACTCGTCTAAGAGTAATGGAGACACTCCATGGTCGAAGCTATAGCAGAATTACAAGCATCAGAAGCACGAGAAGCTTTCGAGCTTCTCAACGGAACGCAAAAATGCGCGATCCTCATGTTGTTGCTTGGTGAGGAGGAAGCCTCAGAGATCCTCAAAAATCTTTCGCCACGTGAAGTGCAGCAGCTCGGCACCGCAATGTATTCAGTGGCTGATGTTAATCAAGACACCGTCAATATGGTGCTTGATGAATTCTTAGCGATTATTAAGGCACAGACATCGATCGGTCTTGGGGCTGACACCTATATTCGCCGCGTTCTCACAAAGGCCTTAGGTGAAGACAAAGCGGGCAGCGTGCTCACGCGCATTACACCGTCCCAGACCGGCAAAAATATTGAAATTCTGCAATGGATGGACGCACGTTCAATTGCTGAAATGATCTCCGGAGAGCATCCGCAAATCATCGGCATCATCGTTGCCCACCTGGAATATGCTGTGGCAGCCGATGTTCTTGTTCTTATGCCGGAAGATATCCAAGCTGAAGTGATTCAACGCATTGCAACTCTCGACTCGGTTCAGCCCGAAGCCATCGCGCAGCTTGAACGCGTGATGCAGTTACAATTCAAAGCCAATACCTCCTTGCGTGCCTCAAAAATTGGCGGTGTAAAGGCTGCGGCTAAGATCATGAACTTCACGAAGACGGCCATGGAGCAACGCATCATGGGCAAGCTCGCGAAAACGGACAAGAATGTTATGACGCAAATTCTCGACAATATGTTCATGTTCGAAAATCTCATTGCCGTTGACGACAAGAGCATGGGTACGCTGTTGCGTTCAGTCGAGCCGAATACGCTCGCGATTGCGCTCAAAGGCGCAGATGAAAGATTGCGTGACAAGATTTTCGGCGCCATGTCTTCACGTGCAGCGGCATCACTCAAAGACGAAATGGATTCGAAAGGTCCGATGCGTGTCTCCGAAGTGCAGGAAGCGCAAAAACAAATCATTGCCGTAGCACGCCAACTCTCAGATGCGGGCACAATCATGCTCGCCGGCCGAGGCGACGACTATGTCTGAGAAAGCTTCACGTCGTTTGCGGCCAAAAGACGTCGCCATGCTCGTCAAGAGTGGCGGCGACTTTACCGAAGAGACGCGCTATTCACCACAAAGCGGCGGCGGCTTCGTGCCTTGGGGCAAAACCAATTTTAAAGTGGTCAAAGCCGAAGACGCGTTGAACTCGAACGAGCAGCAAGACATAGACCAAAACTCTGAGGCCCCCGAGGCAACAGCGCATGCGGATCACACCACGAACGCGGAAAAAACCGCCGCTCATGCAGAAACAACAACGACCGAGGTTCCACCAGCCGCTCTCCCTGCGGGCCCGCAAGACGTAGCGCCCTCAAGCGCCGACATCATCGCTGAGATAGACAAGGCACGCGAAGATGGTCGGGTGATTGGATATCAACAAGGCTTGGCCGCCGGTCGACAAGAATTTGAAGCGGCTCTTGATCTGCTGCGTCGTCTTGAAGAACGCATCATTCCCCTCGCTGATGAAGCGATCGCGAAGAACACCGAGATCATCGCGCGTCACGTTCGCCGCATCGCGCAAGATCTTTCGGGCACCATGTTCGCAACGATCCCCGATGCATTCGTGCAACGCATTCATCGCGCGGCGGAAACTTTTATACGCGCGAATATGGAATTTACTTTTGCTATCAACCCGAAAGACGCAGAGATTCTGATCCCCGCGCTTCGCGGAGATGAGCTGTTCAAACATATCAAAGTCAATGAAGATCCTGCCCTGCCTTCAGGTGGATTTAAAATCTCGGCGCGTGATCTGGAAGTGGAAGATTTTCCGCAATTACTTGGCGCGGGAGATGACGAATGATCGATCTCGCCCGGTCACTTGATCGCGAATTATCAATTCTTCGCGGCACACGCCGCATTCATGCGGTCGGTCGTGTCAAAAGATTTGATGGTCAAATCGTTCATGCGAGCGCGTTTCCGGCAGCCGTCGGCAATGAATGCCGTATCGAATGTGGTGATGGAAAATGGGCCGAAGCAGAAGTGATCGGCTTTCTTGATGAATATACGGTTCTTGTTTTAACAGGCGGACCTGCTTCACTGATCGCTGGTGCACGCGTTGAAACCGTGCGTCGTGTTGATGTTGTTACTGTTGGGCCTGCCCTTCTTGGCCGCGTTTTTGATGGCGCCGGAAAGCCGCTTGATGAAAAGCCCGAACCGCTTTTGCGTGAACATTGGCCATTAAAAGGCGAGCGCGTGAACCCGCTTCGCCGTCGCCCGGTCCGTGAGCCACTCGATACAGGTGTGCGTGCGATTAACGCGCTCCTCACAATGGGACGTGGACAACGTGTCGGCATCATTTCCGGTTCCGGGGTTGGCAAATCCTCTTTGCTGTCGGCTATGGCGCGTTTTACCGAAGCTGATGTTGTCATTCTCGGTTTAATCGGTGAGCGCGGTCGTGAAGTTGCAGGTATGGTTGAGGAACTTTCAGCTTCACCAAGCTTTGCAAAAACAATTATCGTTGCTGTTCCTGCAGATCAATCACCGGTATTGCGTATTCGTGGCGTTCATCGTGCCACGGCTTACGCGGAATATTTCCGGTCGCAAGGCAAAAATGTTCTTTTGATGATCGACTCGCTCACGCGTGTCGCTCATGCCCAGCGCGAGCTCGGGCTTGCCCTCGGCGAACAGCCCACAACCAAAGGTTATCCCCCTTCGGTTGTTTCATTGATCGGTCAATTGCTTGAACGTTCGGGACTTGACGGTGAAACACAGGGCAGCGTGTCCGCGATCTACACCGTGCTTGCTGATGGCGATGATATAACAACCGATCCGATCGTTGATTCCGCTCGCGCCATTCTTGATGGCCATATTGTGCTTTCGCGTCGACAAGCGGAACAAGGTATTTATCCCGCCATCGATCTCTCGGCATCCATCAGCCGTACGATGGTCGATTGCGTATCATCGGGTCATACCGTTCGCGCACGCAAATTCCGTCGCTTGCTCAGTCTTTACGAACAGAACCGCGATCTGATGATGCTTGGCGGCTATCAACCCGGTCAAGATCCCGAGCTTGATCTTGCGTTCCAGATCAATCCTTCGCTTGTTAATTTCATCAGCCAAGCCACAGATGAACGCTCAGGCTTCATTGAAAGCGAGGCGAGATTGCAGGCACTCATTCCATGAGTGTTTCACGGATCACGCGATTGGCCGCGCTGAAGAGAAAAGTCGAATATCGCAAATGGCAAATGGAAACGGGGCGGCTCGTTTCCGAGATCCAGCGTCTTGACGACCGCATCAGCCAGGTGGAAGCGCTGAAATCCATTTATCAGAGCCATCTGACCAAACCGTCTTTGACCGCGCGCGAACTGATCGGCATCCGGATCATCAATATGCACCTGAATGACCGACGCGACCTCGATCAAAGCCGCCTCACCCTTCTGGCTGAAGAGCGGCAGAGGCTTATGGCGATGTTGGCCGCGAAAAAGCGCGAAGTGGATATGCTTGAGGACGAAACCAAGCGTCTCAAGCGTAACGAAGCCGAAGAAAAACTCGAGAAAATCCAAGCGCTTATACCCACCCACCGCGTTTGAGCGCGTGGCACGGATGTTGCTATCAAAAGTTGCGTTATTTTGCCTGCAATCCTAGCGGGATCGCAGCTATTTGAGGATGTGGATGTGGTTCAGGCCCTGTCTGTGAACACACGCGTTCCAACCCCCCTCGGCGAGACCTTCGCTGCGGATCAATTCCTCACATCTGGACTAAAGTCTGCGGTTTTTGACATTGCCTTCCTCGCGCCAACCCTGACTTCAGAAGGGTCAGCGGATGAAGTTGAAACGGTTACGGTAAATACCGCCGACTCCACTCAGTCAGCGGAAGGAATTTCTGGCGAGGCTTCTGTCGAAATGTCGACAGGCAACGATGCAGCGCCCGTGGTATCAGTCCTCCCCACTTCACACGTTTCAGCGCAAGCTGTTGCGGATCATGATATCGCGCTAGTACTTTCCGCCCTTGCTGCTCTGGAGCAAACGAGCCGCTCTCCTCTGATTGCGCAAGAGGCCAGAGCCGACCTTCTGCCCCCCTCATTAAAGACTCGAATCAGCAATGAGCTCGCAGCGCCAAATTCTGAAAAATCTGTTGAGATGTTGTCGGACACAGGGCTACTATCGCAGGCCATCAATCTTGCATCCTTCGCATCGATAAAGCGGGATGAAGCACACATTGATATCGCGCGACAGCAAAATGATCATCGCGGCGAAGATAGCAATCTACGCGTAACGATTTTCCCGGAAGAGGGCGCAAATCAGGCCCCTATAGCGGCCTTAAACGATATGACGGCCACTCCCATTTTAGGCACTTCTGATCAAGACATCATCATACTGGACGTGACTGAGCCAAAATCAGAAATAGTTGATGATCTTGCCCCATCAATTTTTGTTGAGCATCGTGCGCATTGGCCGGAAGCGATTGAGATTTCAAGTTCGCCAGATAAAAAGTCACAACCTGTTATATCGGATATCTCCATGGCGAGCGCTTTCATCGCGCAATCTGATTTAGCGATGCAGGACCATATTTCAGTTTCGCGCAATGACATCGTTGTTCCCGCGATCATACCGGCTCCATACGAAGATCGGCCTTCATTCATCGGTGAATTGATCGAAACACCAAAACCAATGATTCTTCCCAATGAGCCCGTACCGAATGCGCCGCGTTTGCCTCTTGCCGACCCATCATCGCACCTTGATAAACCGGTCTCTGTGTTTACGAAAGAGGCCCTCCCTCCCATGCACGTTCATGACGAAGCATTTCAAGGAATTAACCAAAATCTGATCTCAAATCCGGAACTCTTGATTTCACC
>Ga0194118_10006487_pt1 | contig 11644 bp, 11 predicted proteins | sample TA2MahsurfametaG_2_FD_148662 | JGI IMG/M metagenome (GOLD analysis project Ga0194118, IMG submission 148662) | Freshwater microbial communities from Lake Tanganyika, Tanzania - TA2015013 Mahale N5 surface | ecosystem: Environmental > Aquatic > Freshwater > Lake | place: Tanzania: Lake...
AGTAATTAATTTAAAAATTTTTTCATCAAACTTTGGATACGCTTTCATAAATCCCTTCTTTCTATCCTCATCACTTCCTTTACCTAACATATTTCTTACATCAGTTCCACTAATTGCATTGGGTTGAGATGGTGATATATAAACGTATCCTTTATCTATATAACCTTCTAAATTGGTGTTATCTTTGTACTTTTCAAAATATTTTCCACCCAATCTCATCTCATCCTTTTCACCAACTGCAGTAATAAAAGCAGTAGTTTCTGAATTAAACTTATCTAAAATTTCCACCGGTGCATACGGGTTTTTTATCTGAACTACCTTATTGGGGGGTATTCCAAACATTTTAGTTATAATATATTTCTTTTCCTTAAACCCAAATGGAGATTTAATGTTATCAGTTTTATTCGATGTTCCTATGTAAACATTCTCTTTTCCAAATTTTTTCACTAGCATTTGATACGTTGCAAAATGCCCCTTGTGGAAAGGTTGAAATCTTCCAGAGTAAACAACTACTTTATTTGATATTTGTTCTCCGATTAGAGTTTCTACTAAAAATTTTGTTAGTTCATTCATATACCAATATAAATATTAGAAAATGCTATAATTTTTTATTATATAATCTCCTAAAAGATTTCCAAAGTTTTGATGTGAAAAATAACCAGGATGCAAATCCGTTGTAAGTAATTCGCATTCCTCTGCAATAGTTGAGTTTGTTTTTATTGCAAATTCATGTAAATCTTCAAAAAGATTATAACCTAATTTTAATTTTAAAAGGTTGTTTTGTTTGAATTGTGATTCTATTAAAGTAGAAAATTCACCTGTAAAGAATATAAATTTTATTTTATGATATGATAAATATGCTAAAAACGTATTAATTTGTCTACCAACTTTTAAAAATTCTGCTTTCTTAGATAAAAAATTTTCATAATAAGATTTTAATGGATTTATTATATATGAATTATCTTTATTATATTCATTAATATAATAACCCCTCGTCCCATATATATTATCCATTGAATCATCATTGTAATTATTATTAACAAAATTTATATTCGCAATTATATAATCATTTAATTGTTTTGAATATAAATCAATTCTGCCTAATGATGGGAATTCTAAAACTAAAAATAATTTTTCTTTTATTTTATAATTTTTTTTAACAAAATCATAAGCCATTCTTACAACCCTTTCACTTCCTCCTCCACTAGCTGCCTCATTTACAAATTCACAATTGAGTATATTTGAAGTGTATTTTATATATGTTGTTTCTAATTGTGAATCCCACCAAACATTATATCTTTGTTTATAGTAATCTCTTACCAACATACCATTATTTAATGACCTGTCAATTTCTAAACCACCTCCTGCTGAGTGAGAACAACCGTTACAATAAATTTTTTTTATATTCACTATAATATGATTTTGTTATTAATTCGTTTACAGTACTAACTTCACTATTTAAATGGTCAAACGATAATAATTTCATTTGATTATATAATAATACATCTTCAAATTCTTTTAGCTGTTCTAATAATAATTTTATTGGTATATTAGAAATTCTTATTATTTCGTTTACTATTTTTTCCAAACGAATTTTATTATCTAATTCTTCATCATAGCTTTCATCTATAAACCCATTAAATGTTTTGAATCCCATATTACGAATTTCTTTAAGATAATAGGGTGGCCCTGCAACTAAAAAAGGTTGAAGATATATAATAGGTTTAAATATTTTTTCAGATATAAATCCTTGTCTTTTAAAAAATATAGTATCACTTATTAAACTAATTACACTTTTTTGATACGGCATTATATCTTCATATCCATATCCACTTATTTTAAAATTTGTTTCAAAATCTACTTTTTTTTCTGGTAATGAATTAAACAATAAATAATCATCCCAAAATCCTAAATCTTTTAATTGATTTTCATAATCATATTTTGCATCACCTAATAAATCATAAAATTTTGGATTATACGAAATTAAAAATTTATCATCAATCTTATTTTTGTATAATTCGGAAATCAATTTTACTCTATGATGATGTGGGTATTGATTAAAGCTTAAAAAATGAAATTCTTTTTTTAGTGGATTAAATATATCATTAATATAATTTTGGTTGAAATTGTGCTGAAAATATCTACTACTTCTAGTTAGATAATAATTAAATCTTATAAAAACGACATTTTTTGATTCGTATTTTGAAAAATTGTTTAGATAATCATTATGTAAAAATATAATTTTTTTATAAACTATATTTTTTAGTATTTCTTCAATAAAATAGTTTTCTAAATGACCTTCATGCGAATAACTTATTAGAATAGTTGCATTTATTTTTTTTAATACTTCAAATATACTTTTATCTAATTTAATTAATTCCTGTACAAAATAATTTATATGGCCGAACGGCTCTATTACAAATAATAGTTTTTTATGTTTAAATTTATTCTGATTAAGTAATATTTCTTCTAATAGTATTTTATTAATTGTTATTTTACTTTTAGAATCATATCCATTATTTCCTATAGATTGAAATCCTAAACTATTACCCAGCACACAAATATTATTACCAAACTGTAAAAAAAGCTCTTTTGTTAAATAGCCAATATCGTTGGAATTATTTTCAATTAACCATTTTTTTGAAAATTCAAAAACCTTATTAGGTTGGCAATTTGGTAAGATAAGTCCATTTATTTGATTTTCATAAACAAGATTAAGTTCCATAATATAATTCAGGATATTCTATCAAACAATAAATACCTTTATTATTCATTGCGTATTTGTAACTAAGCTCAATATCGGAGGGAGTTTTCAAATCGTGAAATTCTATATTTTTACATAATGATTTAAATTCTTCAATATAGTTACCTTTATGTTGATGACCTGGATCTAAAGGTTTATCCGAACCTTTACCTAATCTTATAATTAAATGTGGCTCAAATTTACTGTTATCCATTAGAGTTATTTTATCAACGTGATTTATTAACTGATTGGCCGCTGATATTACAAAATCCCATCGTGGATAAAATGTAACTACTAATTTACCGGCCAATGCTAACCCTAAACTCATCCCCATCTGAGTTTCCTCCATAACCGGTAATTCAATCATTAAATTTTTATCAACTTCATCTAAAGTTGTACTCATAGGATTTCCTCTATAAACAATTTGTTGACCAATAAAAATTACATTATCTTTTTTTGATAATTCATTCATCGCCGATGTTAAGGCATCTTTATATGGAGTATATTCTGATTGGCTCATTATATGTATTTTAGTAATTCTTCGTTTACAAATTTTTTATTAAGTATCGCTGATGGGTGTCCGTACCAATCATATTCACCACCTAAGTTTTCACTAAATAGAACTTTTTTTAATCCACTATAATCATCTAATTCTTTTTGTTTTTTAATAGAATATTCATACAATCCTCCTTTTTTTAATCCTTTATCTTCGTAAAACCAGAATCTATGGAATGGTACTTTATCTAAATAAATTGAAAAAAATTTACTTTGGTTGTAGTAATAATCTAAACCTTCATTTTTCCATACCTCACCATTATATACATCAATATTAAAAAATTCAGGTTCGTAAAAAATATCTTTTATAGTAAAATAATTATAATCTATATTTTCTTTTTCTAAATAATTTGATAAATCTATTACAGTTTCAATAAATGAATATGAATGTTGCTTACTTAATTTAAGATGATGGGTTTTAAGTATATTATCAATTCCAATATACTTTGAATTGTTTACTTCATAATATCCACCTGTTAAAAACCAAAATTCATCTTTATATTCAATAGGGTTTGGTAAATAATTATTCGTATGTGATCCTGTTTCTAATTCCCCTTTGTAATTGGTAATCAAAAAAGAGCTTCTGTAAGGTTGAGTCCATTGAGCAAATACTTTATAAACAATACCACCATTTTGTTTAATATATTCCACCCAATATGTTATTGTTCTTTTAATCGTATTGTTATCATTAGTTGGGTTTCCTAAATTAAGCACAATAAAATCATCTCCTAATTTATATTGTAGCCATTCTGGCCATTGCCATTCTTCTCTATCATTTTCTTTTTGTAAATAATTTAATGGTTTGAGATTTGTAAACGAGCAACCACTACAAAGAATATATTTTTTATTTGCTGAGATAAACACTCTTATACCAATTTAATGTTTTTTCTAATCCTTCATAAATTGTAGTTTTTGCGCTCCAACCTAATTTATCGAATATCTTGAATGAATCAATTAATCTGACAGGAATCATCGGTGCTTTATTATTAACATATTCAATTGGGGAATCCAATCCTTCAATTTATTTTAATACATTAATAACATGATTTACTGAATATCCAGAATTGGAGCCTACATTATAAATTTCATGATTTTCCTCTTTCTCCATTATAAGTTGCAAAGCCTCACAAAAATCTTCAACATAAAGCAGGTCTCTAATTTCAGTTCCATCACCCCATACCGGAATTGGATTTAATTTTGTAGCAACTTTAATAACTGATGCAGGGGTTACATGACATTTATCTAAATCGTACTTATCATGCGGCCCATATAGATTTGCAGGCCTTACAATAATTGTTTGCATTGGATTTATAAGGATTTCAGAATACATCTTACAAAGAACTTCTGCGTATCTTTTCATCCACCCTACCGGATAATATGTTTTATAGATTGATTCGTAAAGAAAATCAGTTTCACAAACTGCTCTATCTCCGCTTTCAGGATAGATAGTAGAAGAGGATAGAAAAATAAATTTTTTGATTTTATTCTTATATGCTTTTTCTAATGTCAATGCGTTAATTATAACATTTGGAGTAACATGTAGAAGAGGAGCATAAATTGTATCAACTGCGTTAGAAGTTGAGGCTGCACAATGGAATACCACATCAACCCCCGCCATAATTTGGCTAACAAAATTTTCATCCCTTAAATCTCCTTGAACTGATTCGCCGAAACCTTCTAATTTACGACTATATCCATGATTACGAAGATTGGTATATCCTTCTTTGTATAATCTTTCTGCTAAATTTCTACCAACAAAACCGGTAGCACCTAATATTAAAATTTTACTTTCTTTATTCATATAACTTCTTTTAATAAAATATCATTAACAAATTTTTTCCACGTATTTGAAGAGGGATGACCGGCTACTAAACTATTACCCTCAACCCATCTATCTTCTTCAATATTATCATATATCCACTCATACACTCCACCATATTCTCCATATTCATTTTTATAAAACCAACAATACTTTTCCCAATTAATTAAGTCATAAAACTTCTTTATGTAAATTAAATGTTCAAATCTTTTAGAGCCCCCTCTTTTATTAAATTTCTTTTCTGAATATAATTTTTGTAAAATTGGCTCTACTTCATCAAATTTTAATGGTTCTTTTTCTACTTCATTATTTTCAATTTGACCATCGAATATCGTTTCTTCAGTTGATAGATTATCTTTTATAAAGAATGTTTTTAATTTAATATTTTTACTTTCAGCAAAACAAATTAAATAATGAAACCATTCTAAGAAAGAAAGAGTATCTTCTTCATCACTTTGAACCCATTTTATTTTTGCTCTAAAATATTCTTTCTCTTTTTCAAAATCTTCCGCTTCTTTCATCCAATCATAAAAGAAATTTCCACTTAATCCATAAAACCCATTTTTAAAATCAGTATATGTGTAATCAGTTTTATGGATAAATGCTTTTGGATTCCTAAATATGAATATTGAATCTCTATTCAAAAAAGTCCAACATGCCATTAGGGTAATATCCGTAATACCTTTTTCTAATAGTTCGTTTGCTTTATAAATCAAACTTCTTACAGTTGTTTTAACATCATTTGTAGGAGAACCCACATTATAAACATTATTATGATACTCTCCTAAATGTTCAGGCCAAAAGTTACTTTTTTTATCCTTAGTGGCATGAAAATTAGTAAATGAACATCCACTACAAATTATGTGAGACATAGTATTTGTAAGTTTTTTGTAATGCTTTTTCAAATCCTAATTTTGGTAATAACCCCACACTTTGCTGTTTTTCAGTATCCATTTGTCTCCTTAAATCTCCATTAGGCTTTGATGTATTCCAATCAATTGTTAAGTCTTTTCCACTAATTCTGATAAGAGATTCTATCATTTGCTTTATAGTAATCTCTTCTCCTGCACCAAAATTAATTGTAGTATGCAACTCTCTTTTATATAAATCTAAAACTGCATCCGCTACATCACCCGCATATACAAAATCTCTAATAGGTGAACCATCTCCCCATGCCTCTATTGATTTTCCTTTTGCTTCTACTATTTTTTTAATTGTAGATGCAATTACAGTTCCCTTTCCACTAAAATCATCATACTCTCCAAAAATATTAGCCGGTCTGATTATAGCCCAATTACGATAATTGTATTGAATTCGATATGCTTCTAATAAAATCTCACCCATTCTTTTACTCCAAGAGGGAAACCAATCCGCTTCACCTGGTAAAGTTTTCCAAACATCTTTTTCTATAAATTTTTCAGCGGGTGCATATACTCCTACTGAACTCATAAAAATTAACCAAATATTATCCTTTGCACATTGATTAATTATTTCCGTATTAATTTTGAATGATGGGTATAAAAAATCAACTGGCTTTTCTTTTGCTCTTATAGGAGAACCTTTAATTCCAAAACAATTAAATACGGCTTCAAATTTATGATTATTAAATAACGATTGTACTGCAAAAGGTTGTGTTAAATCTTCTTGTACAAATTCCCACCCAACCGATGGAAGGTGCTTCCCTTTTTGTAAATCTACTCCTATAACTTTGTATCCTTCATTTAAACATTTTTTTAATAAATGTGTCCCAACTAATCCATTTACACCTGTAATTAAAACTTTTTTCATTTTAGTATTCTTTTAATTCTTCAATCGTCTCATCAATCATTTTTGAAAAGGAAAATTCAAAAAATTTTTGTCTATTACTAATTACTTTATCAATATGTGTTTTATACCAACTCATAATTGAATCTCTTCCCATCTTATAAATTTTATTTATTTCTATAAATGCTTTATTTAGTCTTTCTTCATTATCCCTCACATGGTCAAAATCAAAACATATTAAATCATCGTATATATGAAATCCCAATGTTTTCAAAAAATGATTACAACCTCTATCTCCTATAATTAAAAATGGATGACAGTTCGCTAAGGCTTTAAAACTTTTTTCAGTAAGGTTTAGACTATTACTTTCAAATGAAGTCTCAGTTATGATATTAAAACATGTATCCGCATAATGAGATTTTGTAGTATATTTTAAATTAGAAAAAACATCATTTTGATGATTAGGATAATCCCAATCTAAAATGTTAAACCCGATTTGTTGAAATTTATCATAATATTTATCTAAATCAAATAATTCAGATTGTTCTGATTCTAAATTTTTTATACCAAAATTTTCATTTTTGATTAAAATTGACACCAAACTATCATCTAAAATATTATTTTTAATTAACCATAATACTAATTGAATTCTAAATTTTTTAGTTGTATTTTTATTGTAACTTAAAAAAAATTTCTTTTTGGGAGTGTTTAAATATTCATAAGTATTTAATAATCCAATCTCACTTCCTTTATGTTCAATAGAATTTTTTTCTAAATCTCTATAATGATCAACTAAAAATCCAAACAAATATGGTTTATATATTATTCTTATACCATGCGAATTAAATGATTCAACGTGTTTATTATTAGTTACAACAACAATTCTATTATCTTTTATTTGATACTTATCTTTAAGCAAAAGAAGTTTGGCAAAAAAATGTATTTGATTTGTCCCTTCATGAAAATTAGAAAAAACCAATCTAATGTTGGGTTTATCTTTTATTTTATTAAACACATTTTCAAAATAATCCTTATTAGAATCGATGATATTTGAATTCATTTCACCGATTATTGAAAAATTCCAAACAATATTATCAGTATCATTTAGCTCAAAAATTGGATGTTTATGACCATAGGCCCAATCCAAATTTGAAATGTGACAAAATTGTTCATAATATAAACCGTCTTTCCAACCATTAGATTTAACTTTGTAATCTAAATTTTCATAATAAAATTTCATATTCACTTTGGATTTTATAGTAATATTCAATTTCAGTATCCAAATATAAAGATAATTCTTTTATTTCAGATTTCCAAGTTTGAATTTTTTCCGCTAGGTATTTGTAAAATATATTGTTTTTTTCGGTTTGCTTATATAAATTCATTTTTTCATTATATCCCCAATCTACTAATTCCTTTGATTTAAAATAAGAATCTAAATCTGTTATATTAAGATATTTAGGATTTACCCCATACTCCTTTAAATCGTTCATATAGTTATAGGCCATAAAATGATGAAACTCTACATGCGCATCTTTGTAAATTGATTGAGGTAAGACATATTCAATTATAAATTTCTTAAGATAATCTGAATCTTTAGTTTCCAAAAAACTTTTTATTAGGTGTTTTATTTGGGCTACTCCTATTTGTAAATTATCATTTGATATATCCTCATCAAAGTAATGTGTTAAAAATTGATGAATATTTTCGTTGTTTAAAAATGATGTCATTTCCCAAATTTTGGCTGAACAAACAAGTCTATCTTGTATTATTGTTAAATTTGTAGTTAAACCAGATATCATTCTATCGATAGGATTTCTAATCAAAAATACTGTTTCCTTTCCTTTAAAAAAATTATCATAGACATAATTTATAAAAATATTTCTTTCAGTATCAGTAATTTTTAAATCATCAAATTTTGATTCCTTCAATTTTTGTGAAATAGGATTAGCATAATTACTAAACTCTAGTTCATCTGAAACTGATTTCATAAATCTGCTCCCAACCTTTGCAGATGTAACAAACGCTATTGTATCATTACTAAAATATTTATAACTTGTCGTATTTTTTTTATCTTTATAATCCATTTAATAAGTTTTTAAAATATTTTTTACAACTTTCCCTTTTCCAAAAATTTAATAAATGAGATTGATTATATTCTAATACCTCTCTACTTTTTTTATATATTAATGATAGATTTTTATTGTTAATAGTTTTTATAATTTCAATTATTTTGTCCATTCTTTCTTTTGGGTCTATTATTTCATCATAACTTTCATCCCAAAAATTGGAAAAAGTTTGAAATCCATATCCTCTTAACCTTTCTAAATGTTTATATGAAGATAAAAAAATACCTAAATGAAGATTTGCAAATGGTTTAAAACTTTTTTCTGTCAAATGTTCTTCATTATTTTCATATGAGGTTTCAGTAATAAGACTACAATATGAATTTTCATAGCTTTCTTTAAAATGTGTAGATTTTGTATCACCAAAAAAATTAAAAAGATTTTTTGAAATTGGTTCGTAATGACTTTTTTTCTTTGTAAAGAAGAAATATTTTAAATGTTTTTCATGCTTTTCCAAAGAATTTCTATCAAAGTATCTAGAAAAATGTTCTATACTAAATATGTTTTTTCCATCATTATTTTTTTCTTCACCATATAATACTGTAAAATCGTATGGCGAAAACAATAAAGACCAATCTGTTGTGTAAATAATTTCTTCTTTAAATAGTTTTGCTAAAAAAGCGACTCTATGTGCTTTCGGTATTCTATTTAAACATAAAAAATTATAATTTCTATTTAATTCACCATTAAAAAATGAAAGTTCAAATTTATACCCCAACTCGTTTATTTTATTTGTTTCTAATGCTCTATTAATAACCAATGAAGTGTGTTCTAACAACCAATCAGATACATTCACATTTAATCCTATATTTCCAATTGAATTTTCATAATAAGATAAAAGATTTTTATTAGCAAAATACAAATAGAAAGATTGGGGTGTTAAGTCATTTTTTAAAATAAATTCATATAATTTTTTAAAAAATAATTTATGGTCACCCCCACCTTCATGCTCTCTTAATAATAATATTTTTATTTTTTTATCCTTTATTAGTTTTATTACTTTTGGTGAAAAAAAATTTTCTTCAAAAATTGAAAAGAATATATTATTTAAACATACTGGGAAATAAATATTTTCATAATCATCGATATCCTTTATTTTGATATTATTTGTTTGAATATATTCACTACAATATGGAAAACTACACCCAAATTTATTACCGTTAGGTATAGGATTAATATCATTCCATTCTTCAAATAGTAAATTTAAAATGCTACCCATTTTCCGCTTCCATAGTGTGGATATTTAGATGTATAAGTATAATGGATAACATCTTCTGGTATTTCTCTTTTTATTTGCCAAGTCGCTTCTGTTGGGGTATATGTTGATACTCCATTATCTTCTACTACAAAATATAATGGTAAGTTAAAATTTCTTGCATATTTATGAACTTCATAAAATATTCCACTTTCAAAACTCATATCTCCTATAAATACCCAAACCTTTTCTTTGCTACCATTTTGTTTTAATCCTGTAGCCACTCCCAATGCTATAGATAAAGTTCCCCCAACAATAGCAGATGCGTAAAATTTTTTAGATATATCAACCATCGTGATTGATTTACCATCTTTAATTAATTCAGTAGCATAATCTGCGGATAAACCTTTGAGTACCCAATGATAATGTGAACGCCATGTTGAAAAGACCCAATCAGTTTCTTTAATTCGTTTGAAGATTTCTATTAATTGTTCTTCATTTCCATTTGATAAATGCACAGGCCCTCTAATATTCCCACCTTCCCAAATATTAACTATATTCTGTTCAAATGCAATTAATTTTTCTACTGTCCAATCAATGTCTCTAACAATTGGATATTGTTCTAAATTTTTTATCATATTAAAAGGTCACTTATACAAACTCTGTTTTTTTCAGAACCTCTGTTTAAGGAATTATATTCCTCTCCTCCGATACCAAACATTACACAATCAGTTTCTTCTAAATTCATTTTTTTACAAACATCAGAATATTTCTCACCGAAGGTATCCCAATTATAATCAACCGAATATTTGTTCATCAATTCATATCCAATAGCTGCACCAACTCTATTTACCATTTGTTGTTCATTAAATGCACAAATACCATCATCAATATGTCTAAAATCGTTAACCATTCTAATTCCTACTCTTAAATGTTCCATTCCGTAAAATGCTTTAGATAAAGAAAAAGTAATTAACTGAATACAATTATGATTAAGATTTACATTAATATTTTTTGCCATTGGATAATATGCAAAATCAAGCATTACAGGAATACTATTTTCATCACAATAGGTTAAAAATTCTTGCGTTAAAAGAGGATGTTGTTTTCCATAATCAGAAAATGGTACACTAAGAATTACGGCATCACCCTTTTTAATTTCATCATCTTCAATAAAAGCCCAATTCCAATCGTGTTGAAAAGAACATTTATGATAAAAAAATTCCCCTTTAAAAAAACGAAATCTTTTTTTCTTTTGAATTAAATAAAAGTGGTCAAAGGATTGAATTGTTCCATGTACATAACTTATATCTTTGTACCCCTCTAATCCTTCTAATTTATTATATTTTGAACTCGCAATCCAACTTACAAACTTATCTTTAAATTTTTGAAGAATAGTATCATCGTAAACTGATGATAATTTATTCCAACTAATAATATCT